>ENA-OQVM01003075-OQVM01003075.1-marine-metagenome-genome-assembly--contig:-NODE-3075-length-18521-cov-8.041043_pt1 | contig 18521 bp, 13 predicted proteins | sample MGYA00237776_ERZ505498 | MGnify/ENA primary metagenome ERZ505498 (study PRJEB26159, sample SAMN06265151) | marine metagenome | isolation source: Helgoland LTER site | place: Germany:Helgoland, sampling... | reverse complement strand
TATGGATAGTCACCCTCCACCTTTGGGGTTTTAAAATAAAAGGTTATCTCTTTCCCAGGTTGCACCATTCCAGAACTGGCAAGTATGCGAGGATGTCCCTTTGGTTCCCAATCCATTTTTACTCCTTGATCTCCAAGTTTAAGAACAGCATCGATTACTTCCTGACCTTTATCTCCACCCTTCTTTTTTCCTGGCGTGCAAAATATTAGATTATGGGGAAGGGAATCTGGGTTTTTGAAGACTACTTTTATCTTTGCGTTTGGCTTGACACTAAAGCTCTGGACATCGTATTTCATCTGCGCTTCCATTGTGCTTATCACAATCTGCTGATCGATTTTCTCAAAACCCTTCGGAGGTTTAGCATTACTAAATTGAACGCTGGATGTAATAAGAACTAAAAAGAAAGTGTAGAGATCTAATGACTTCATAGAGGTTTTGAGGGTAAGAAAATCGTATGAGGTTATTTCACTATTTACCGTTAGCAAAATACATGATTCACAATACACAAAATCCGGATAAAACAATACCGCATTTTGCGTATTTTTTCTTTCGATTTGCGACATCCTTGATCTACCGTACTCCAACTCGAGTTTTTAAAAATTGGTGAGTACCACAAATTTAAAATAAACAAAAATCCATAAAAAAAGGTCGATCAAATATTTAATACAGTTTCTTATTTATGAATGAGGACAATTATCATTCCTTCACTTTGCATACTTTACATAACGATGGGACTGTCTGCATTTGGTACCAACCCAAAAACTAAAAATCCTAGTTTCGAAAATTGGAATGATTTCAAATCTCAACCCCAACAGTCCAAATATATTTCACAAATTCTCCAATCACACTCAAATAAAAATCTAGAAGATAAAAAATTACGAGTGGTTTATTTTTACCCCGCCGATCGAAAACCTATCAAAGATCATCGCAAAAGGTGGAATGGGATTATGACAGATATTCAAAATTTCTTTCGTACTGAAATGAATCGACTTGGGTACAACCAAGTTACAATCTCCCTAGAAAAAGAAAATGGCATTCTTAAATTGCACGAAGTTCAGGGTATTCATAAAGATGCTAATTATACTTACAAATCTGGAGGCAAAATTAAGGGAGAAGTATTTAAAGCTCTACGAGCGAAGGGTATTAATTCTGAAGAAGAAACCCTTCTCATTGTTTGCGGTCTCTCTAAAACCGATGGTAAAAAAGTTACTATTTATTCCCCGTACTACGGCATGGGGGCGAATCATAATAAGGGAATCTGTTTCACCGCTGACATGGAATGGCTCTCCATTGAAGGGCTCAAGCCTGACCCCAAAAAGATAATCCTGCAGGTCAAGGAACACCGAGGTTTCGAACCGTTTACCCTAAACCGATTTAATACAGTGTATATCGGAGGCACTATTCATGAACTCGGGCACGGCTTATCTTTACCACATAACTTGGGCACCAAGAAGGAATCTACTCGTGGAACAGCACTGATGGGTGCCGGTAATTACACTTACCGAAAAGAATGGCTCCAGGGGAAAGGATCTTTCCTTACCCATTCCAGTGCTCTACGTCTCCTCGTCCACCCCTTATTTAGAGGATCCACTAACCAAGCTAAAAAGCCTCCATCTCTAAGGTACAAGAAACTCAGCTTATCTACAAAGAATGGTGCCATCCAGATAAACGGAACGATCGACTCAACCATACCTGCCGTTGCCATGATTGCTTATAATGATGGAGAAAACAAAGGACAACGGGGTTACATGGTAAACAACAACTACGATGCAACGAGTTGGACTTCCGTCCTCAACCCGAATAATGAATTCTTTTTAGAAGTGGGCGACCTTCGCGATGGAAACCATCAGATCCGGCTTGTCAGTGTACATATTAACGGAGCCATCACTACCAAGCGGATGCATTATTCGATGAAAGACGGTGTTTTTGACTTCTCGAAAGCTAAGCAGGAAATAAAAAACATCTTAGCAAAATAAATTTTATTCGTAATAAATTATGTGTTTGTAACATAAACAGATTGATATTCTTAATTACAAAAGATCCTTAAATTTTTACTCATCATGAAAAATAACACACGCAGAGACTTCATTAAATCCTCAGCTGCAGTTGGCAGCTTTTTTATTCTTCCCTCCGGTTTACGGGCCAAGTCACCCAACAGTAAGATCTGTACCGCCCATATCGGGACAGGCGGAAAGGGCCGCATTGATACCATGTATCTTGCCAAGCATAGTAATGTGGAAGTGATCGGACTTTGTGATGTCGATTACGCTCACGGCAAAATGGACACCTGGTCCAAACAGTTTAAAAGTGCCACCGCCTTTCAGGACTATCGCGAAATGCTTGCCAAACTGGACGACAAGATCGATGCGGTTTCTATTTCTACGCCCGATCATACCCACTACCCGGCCACCATGGATGCAATGGAAAGAGGAAAACATATTTATTTGCAAAAACCTCTAACCCACAAACTTAAAGAGGCCCGGCAATTGGCTGAATTTGCTGCCAAAAAAGGACTGACCACGCAGATGGGGATCCAAAACCAGTCCAGAGAAGCTTATCGATTAGCCCGTCATTACATCCAGGAAGGTCTGATTGGAAAAGTCACTAAGGTCTATGTCTGGTCATTCAAAACCTGGGGATATGATGGGGAACCCTTTAAGGAAAAGTCTGAAGTACCTGGTACCCTTGACTGGAATCTATGGTTGGGCACGGCTCCGATGCATGATTATGTAAGTAAGGTTTATCATCCCGGTCAGTGGCGTAAGCTTCTCGATTTTGGATGCGGTACCCTCGGTGATATGGGCATCCATATTTTTGACACTCCCTTCAAGGCATTGGATCTCAAGGATCCAAAATGGGTGGAGGCCGATTGCCGCAAACCAAATGGCTTTGGGCATGCGGAAAAGAACATGGTTCGTTACGGCTTTAACCCAACCAAATACACCACCGATAATTTCACCTTTACTTGGTGGGACGGAGCCGATGCCCCCAGACACAAAAACAACCCAGACTTAATGTTGCCAAACGGGGATGAACTTCCCAAGCAGGGTGCCGTGTTCGTAGGTGAAAATGGACGTATGGTTCTGCCGCACTGTTCAATGCCAACCTTTTATCCAGATAGTGTAACCAAAAATATCCCCAAGACGGATATAGTCGGTGTCGACCACTACACTCAATTCCTCGATGCCATTGAGGGAAAGGATAAGACCTTAGCCGGGTTTGATTATTCCGGACCGTTGGCGGAATCGCTCTGCCTCGGTGTTGTAGCCTGCCAGTTCCCAGGTAAGCGCCTCAACTGGAATGCCAAGAAAATGAAGGTGACCAACCTCCCCGAAGCGAACCCGCATCTTAAAGGCAGATACCGGAAGTTCTAATTCCTTTATTCCGCTACTAGGTTTTAGAAAATTCAAATTATGAGAATTCCCATTTATTCTTATGGGCTGTTATGTGCTGCCCTTCTTTTCATTTCAATAGGACATAAACTAACATCTGCGGAGAAGCCCAATGTCGTGCTCATCTATATCGACGACTTAGGGTACGGAGACATCGGTTGTTATGACTGTGAAGATATACCCACCCCACACATCGACCGCTTGGCTAAAGAAGGAGTACGCTTCACCGCTTCTTATATTACCAACCCGCCCTGCTGCCCAAGCAGGTGTGCCTTAATGATGGGCCAGTACGGACAAAGGTTTGGCAAGTATGGAATGTCCCGCGGTCTGCCCATCCCCGAAGACCGCCCCACCCTTGCAAAATTTATGGGCAAGAATGGTTATGTCACCGGACAGATCGGCAAATGGGATGTCGGCTCGAAAGTGCAAGGACCGCTCCAAGTCGGTTTCGACGAGGTCGCCCAGAAACCACCCAAGAAAAAAGGATCCAAATATTTTTGCACCAATAAAGAAGGAAAGACCCAGTGGCTGACCGATTATGACGGGGACAATATCGTCACCTTCATCGAGCGCCACAAGGCCGAACCTTTCTTTCTCTACTGGTCCCCCGAAGCCGTCCATTCCAAAAACGACGAGGCTCCTCCAAGCTTGACCAAACGCACAACTGCCAAAGGCAAGCGGAGCAAATTGGCGGGAGCGATCGTCTCGGTTGACGACCAGGTGGGCAAGCTCACCAAAGCTTTGAGCAAACATGGCCTTCGCAAGAACACACTTGTCATCTTCTCAAGCGACAACGGAGCCAATGTCGGTGAGGAAGGATCCTCTGCCCCCTATCGAGGAGGCAAAGGAAATGGAACCCAGCAGGAAGGCTGGGTGCGCGTACCGACGATTTTTTCAATGCCAGGTATCATTCCTCAGGGAAAGGACTACCACAAGCAAATCGCCAATTTCGATTTCTATTCCACCATTGCCTCGGTAGCCGGCTTGCCCATTCCAAAGCATTGCGACGGAGTGAATTTAATCCCCTTTATAACAGAAAAGAATAAGGAAGAGCCCCACGAGTATCTTTTTTGGCTAAACAACGAACCCGGAGACGCTGAAAGAAGACATATGATTGCAGTGCGTTGGAAGAAATGGAGGCTCTACAAAAAGTACGACAAAGATCCGTGGCAATTGTTTGATCTCGAGGTCGACCCCAAGGAAGAAAAGAACATCGCTAAGAACCACACTGATATTGTCGAACGCCTTTCAGCCAAACACGCGGCGTGGAGAAAGACCCTTGCTCCTTTGGGTAAGATTCCAAAACTCGCAAAGTCCGACGATCGCATCGGAACGGGGCACGGTTGGTCTTACGCCAAGCGATAAATGAGCGAGTCGACTTACAGGAATTAGGCTATTGAGAACCGACCAACCGGGGGGCAGTAAAGCCACGCTCTCTCGCATTCTTAAGTTCTTTCTGTAACTCGGCCACCTTTTCGGGGAATTTCTTCGCCAGGTTATTTCTCTGACTGATGTCCTTTGCATAGTGGTAAAGTTCGACCGCGTCCCCATCATCTGCAGGATAATTCCGTTTCTGCTCCCAGCTCTTGTGAACTCTGGAGTGGTATCCTGTTTTACCTACGATCAAATTCCATTCCCCAACCCGAACAGCCCATGAACTTTCACGGGTATTGTGAACATGTACCGTTCGCGGGTTAGCTTTTTTTCCCTTCAGCAAAGGTAACAGATCATGGGAATCTTCCGCGGCACCATCCGGTAGTTTATACCCGAGTGAAGAGGCAATTGTGCCCATGAAATCAATTTGGGAAACCAGCTTATCACAGGTACTTCCCGCCTTGGTCACCCCTGGCCACTTAATTATATAAGGAACATGATGACCTCCTTCATAGATATCCCTTTTCAATCCGCGAAAAGGTTCGGCCGACCAATGGTCAAAAGTTTCATCGCGTTTGTAAGCATACCCCTCAGGGCCATTGTCAGCGGTGAAGATAACCATCGTATTATCCGCCTGTCCGCTCTGCTCGAGTGCCTTGAGAATACGGCCACAGGCATCATCGGTTTCATACACAAAATCCCCGTACGGTCCGGCACCTGACTTACCATCGAATTCATCGTTGGGAATAATCGGGGCGTGTGGTGACGGAAAGGCAAAATAGAGAAAGAAAGGCTTATCGTTGCTTGCCTGTTTTTTTACATACTCCATCGCCTTTCGTGTGGTCGTGGGAATATTTTCATACGGGTCCCACCCGGAAAACATCGGTCCCGGGCGACATTCCCAGCCCCCCTCCTTGATCTTTTTCCATTTGGATGTATCCATCATCGTGTCCGGAATATCGACTACCTTGTCGTTCTCAATCCAACAGTAGGGTGGAAAATTGATAACCGTATCACCAAAGTAATAATCAAAGCCATGATCAAGCGGACCATTGGGTATCGACTTGGACCAGTCGAAGGCATCGGGTCCGTATCCAGACTTCTTTCCTTGCTTAATTGGTTTAGCTCCGGGCTTTTTAATAGCATCCCAGTTCCATCCGAGGTGCCATTTTCCGATCGCGGCGGTCGCATACCCACACTCCTTCAACATCTCCGGCATGGTAAGCCTGTCTGAATCGAAAGCGGAATTCCCAAAAGCATTAACGATTCCATGGAACTTGCGCCAATGATGTCTCCCGGTTAGTAGAGCATAGCGACTGGGCGTACAGATCCCCGAAGAAGAATGACCATCTGTAAAAATCATTCCCTCCTTAGCCAATTTTTCCAAGTGAGGTGTGGGAATTTTTGATTTTGGATTCAGAATTTTTAGATCGCCATAGCCAAGATCATCGGCGTACAAAATCAATATGTTCGGTTTTTTGTTTTTCGAACATAACTGCCCCATTACCGAAAAGATTAATCCCCAAATAAATATGAAAGTTTTTTTATGCATACGGGTTTTTACACTTATCCACAGATGGAGGAAACCTAATTTTATTCCTTCAGTAATAAATTATATCTAGGGAACATTAGTCTTTTATGAAATCATTCCTTTCACTCACGATATCACTCTTATTTTGTAGTGGCACATTAAATGCCACCGATAAAGAACAACCCAACATCCTCTTCATCTTTACCGATGATCATGCATTAAATGCCATCTCTGCCTACGGTGGGCCCTTAGCCAAGATTGCTCCGACTCCTCATCTCGATCGAATTGCAAAGGAAGGAATGATGTTTAATCACTGTCTGGTCACCAATTCAATTTGCGCACCTTCCCGTGCGGTCGTCCTTACCGGAAAGTACTCACATTTGAATGGACAGTTGACCAACAAAAATGTTTTCGATGGCAGCCAGCAAACGGTTCCCAAGTTATTGAAGAAAACTGGGTATCAGACTGCTATAGTTGGTAAATGGCATCTTAAATCGACTCCCACAGGATTCGATCATTTCGAGGTTCTGAAAGGACAGGGGCAATACTATAATCCTATGCTCTTTACCAATGGAAAAAATACTGACCATGTTGGATACACCACGGATGTAATCACAGATCAGGCACTTACCTGGCTTGACCAACGGGATCCCGACAAGCCGTTCTTTCTCATGTGCCAACACAAAGCCCCGCACGGCAAATGGGAGCCTGCCCTCCGTCATCTCCATGAATTTGATGACATCGAAATCCCGGAACCCACCACCCTGTTTGACGATTATTCGGGTCGTAGTCCCGCTTCCGCTCAACACAAAATGGGCATTGCCGATCATATCGGTGAAAAACGACTCATGATCAGCTATGCAAGCAAGTTTACCCCCGAGCAATTTAAACAGTTCGACCAAGCCTTCCGTCCCAAAAACAAAGCTTTTATTAAAGCAGATCTTACCGGGAAAGATCGTACCCGTTGGCACTATCAAAGATACATCAAGAACTATCTGCGCTGTGTAAAAGCAGTGGATGAGAACATTGGCCGAATGCTCGACTACCTTGATCGTAAAAAACTGACTAAAAACACCATCGTAATTTATAGTTCAGACCAGGGATTCTGGCTCGGAGAACATGGCTGGTTTGACAAACGCTGGATGTACGAGGAAAGCCTTCACACTCCCCTTCTGATTCGCTGGCCCAATAGAATTAAGCCTTCGAGTAAAAATGAATTATTGGTTTCCAACCTAGATTTCGCTCCTACTTTTCTGGAACTTGCCGGAGCGAAACCTGCCAAGGATATGCAGGGCGAATCCCTACTTCCTCTTTTCAAGGGTAATACTCCGAAACACTGGAGAATGACACATTACTATCATTACTATGAAGCAGGTGGACACGGGGTCCCGATTCACTATGGGGTAACGGATGGCAAACAAAAGCTGATCCGTTTTCCGGACAATACTCTTAACACCTGGGAATTCTTTGATCTCGAAGCGGACCCGATGGAAATGAAGAATCTTTATGCAGAGAAATCCTACCGCACCAATATTCAGTCGATGAAAAAAGAACTTCATCGACTTCGGAAGCTTTATAAAATTGAAGATTAAACCATGACCGCACTTACTCATCTTATTCTTTCACTGGCTTTCAGTTTTCTGTTTCTCTACATACCCCTGCAGGCAAAAAATAAGCCCAATGTTCTCTTCCTTGCCGTAGATGACATGAACGATTGGATCGGTTGTCTTGGCAAGACTCCCCGGGCCATCACTCCCAACATAGACAAACTCGCCAAAAGCGGAGTTAACTTCAGCAATGCCCACACTGCCGGTGTCTTCTGTGCCCCGAGTCGGGCCGCCATCTTTTCCGGCCAGTTTGCCTCGACCACCGGTTGCTATCAGAGTGCCAATTACTTTGTGGATCATCCGGAGATTGAATCCCTGCAAACCAGCTTCACCAAGGCCGGGTATTCAACCTATGGAGCAGGTAAACTTTTCCATCACCCAGCCGGAGCGATTGATGTGAGGGATTGGACACACTTCTTTCTGCGCAATCCTGAGCAAAGGCAAACGGGATGGCCCATGAATTCTTGGAGCGAAGAAACCCCATTCCCTAACCCCTTTCCCGCAAGCATCTACAACCGCGGACAGGAAATCACTGGCGGCATGTTTCTCGAATGGGCCGGTATCCCCAACAATAAAGAAGAGTATATGGCAGATACAAAGCGGGCGAACTGGGCGGTTGAACAATTAAAGAAGAAGCACAGCAAGCCTTTCTTTCTAGCCGTTGGTCTCTACGCCCCCCACTACCCCAACTATTGCCCACAAAAATATTTTGATCTCTACCATCCGCAAAAAATAGCACTCCCCCCAATTAAGAAAGACGACTTGGCTGATCTTCCCGAGAAGATCAAAAAAATGAAAACGGCCCGTTCCCGAATCGTGCAAAAACTGCAGTCCTTGGATGCATGGGATGATGCCATTCATGGCTACCTTGCCAATATCAGTTATGCCGATGCCATGATTGGCCGTGTCCTCGACGCCCTGAAAGCAAGCCCCTATGCCGATAATACCATCGTCGTTCTATGGAGTGATCATGGATATCATCTGGGCGAAAAAGGAGACTGGGGAAAACACACCCTTTGGGAAAGGACCTCCAATGTTCCATTCATTTGGTCGGGTCCTGGCGTGGCTAAGAATAAGACAACCAATGTCAGCGTCAGTCTGATCGATATGTATCCGACCTTTGTCGAGATGTGCGGACTTCCTCAAACCAAGCAAAAGCTCGAAGGAACTTCCATCGCATCCACCTTAGCCACCCCGGACAATGCCGAAGACCGCTCCATTTTTCTTCCCCATATGCATCCGGGAGAATATGCGATCATCAACCGCGACTGGCGCTACATCCGATACGGAGAGGATGGTGAGGAACTCTATAACCTAAAAAAAGATCCGAATGAATGGAACAACCTCGCCGGAGGAAATAAATACGCCAAGATCAAGAACCGTCTGGCATCCTTCGCCCCCGATAAATTCGCCCCTCAGGCCAAAAAACTTAACGCCAAAAAGGACCTGTTCGTAAAGGATGGTTCCTACAAATGGATTCCAGGCAAGGGGAACATGCAGAAAGCCAAACCCTATCGGCCAGGCACCACGCCTTCAGTTTCTCCAAAAACGGTAAAACCCAAAAGAAAGAATATCCTCTTTGTGGTCTGCGATGATCTCAACACCCATGTTTCCACTTCCGGGTACGAACCCATCACCACTCCCAACCTTGCCAAACTTGCCAAGGAATCGATCACTTTCAACCGGGCCTTTTGCCAGTATCCCGTCTGCGGACCGTCCCGAGCATCTTTCCTCAGTGGTTTGTACCCACAAAGCACCGGGGTTCTCAACAATACATTCGACATCCGAAAAACCCGACCCGGCACGATTTCCATGCCCCAGTTCTTTAAGGAGAATGGATACTGGACGGCCGGCGTAGGCAAGGTCTTCCATAACACCAAAAGTGATCATGGAGAAATTGCCTGGCACGAAAATTTGCGATTCGAAAATGACGAACTCGCGGTCGTCCGGGAAGCACGATTGAACTTCGAAACCGAGCACGGTTCCATCGACAAGCAAGCAAACAAGAAAAAATGGAAAGAGCTCAAAAAACGGGTTTCCGCCAAACTTGATGCCCAAACCCCTCCCGGTCGTGGGCGAAGCGGACTGACCGATGCCCAGCACAAAGACGGCAAGAATGCCCGTCAGGTCGTACGATGGCTGGAGGATAAAGATTACGGTAACAAACCATTTTTCATCGCCTTGGGATTACAAAAACCACATGTCCCCTTCCTTGCTCCCGATAAGTACTTCGATCTTTATCCCTTTGACAAAATCACCTACAAAACAGATCGGTTAAATCTTTGGGACTTTTTGCCTCAATCCGCTCTTTCGAAAAGATATGAGGCTTTCGGATTCAATTTCGCCAAAGAAAACCAAGCCCTGCGCAAAGAATATATGCAGGCCTACCATGCCTGCGTCAGCTTTATTGATGCCCAACTTGGACTTGTAATGGACAGTCTCAAGAAACAGGGTCTCTGGGAAGACACAGTAATCGTGTTTACTTCGGACCACGGCTATCACTTGGGAGATCATTTTATCTGGGGCAAAGTCACTCTTTTTGATATCGGAGCAAAAGTGCCTTTCATCGTACGAGCCCCCGGCTTAACGAAGTCAGGGACTACATCCGAAGCGATGGTGGAATTGATCGACATCTACCCCACCCTTGCCGATCTTGCTAGCTTGAAGGCTCCGATTCATTTACAGGGATCATCTCTCCGCCCCCTTCTTGGACATCCCGAAAGACTGGGTAAAAAGAAATACGCTTACAGCGTGGTTACCCGTGGTCCCAAAAACCTCGGCTATGCCCTCCGCAACCAAAACTGGCGATATGGGAAATGGCCCGATGGTGAGGAACTCTACAATTTACGAAGCGATCCTCAGGAAAAAAACAACCTGGCGCAAAAGGAACACCTAAAGGAAAGACTAGGTGTATTTCGTAAAGCCTTGGCCAAGCAACAGGAGCTCACCCTACAAAATTAATTCCCCTTGACTCTATCATTTCTTAGTTGGAAACGATCCATTAAACAAACCACCACAGTGTGAGGAAGGGTCAGTATTGAAATACCTAACATAGCCTTTCCAAGCCAGTCCAATTGAATACCTCGAAAATAAAGGGGCATCGAAAGAATCAACCAAAGCCCCAAGAGGGCAAGAACAGTCATTAATGAGGTAAGTTGAAGCCATCTGCCCTTTATTCGGAGGAAATGTCCACCGAGAAGATCTTTTCTTCCTGCTTGATCCATCCAAAGAATTCGCAATCCATGCCGCAAGCTGTGCCAAAGGGCAAAATAGGTTCCAATTGCCCACAAGGGAGGGACCCAAAGAAACCAAATAAAAAGAAATGTTGACTCCAACAGTTCGGTGCAAAAGGCAACTCGTTCCTCTTGCGTATGCTTTAAAAGTGAACCGATCATTTGAAACCCGATCAGAAGAAAGGGAACCATAAGAAAAAGAATTTGGTTTTGGGTGATCCATTCTAAACTCTGCTCCGATCCACCACCCTGCCTGATCATGGACTCAAGAAACAATCGGTAGGTTTCGTTTCCAAGGAAGCCAGGAAGTAAAATGGGTAGACTCCCTCGAGCAAAGATGTGAAGCCAAGAGAGCGACTTGGATCGAACTAGATACTGAGCACGGTGAAGCTTGATGCTTAGGTACCTATCCCCTTGCCCCCAGTGGAAAATAGTTAGGGCTAAAAAAAAGATCGCGGAAGGAACCGGCTGAAAATTCCAGCACACTAAATAAGCGATCGATAAAAGCGGATAAGCGAGCAGGCTTACAATCCGAAACCCTAGCGGACTTTTCTTCACCATACCCCAGAGCAAAAGATGATCCGCTCCACCATGAGGCATTCCGAATATAAATAGACTTAGGTAAAGGGGAAGAAGTTGCCACGCCAGGGGCCAATCCGTACTCATGTAACCAAGAATTCCCATCGGTAAAAGAAGGCTAAGTGTAAGAGTATGTAAACCCTTTGCAAAAGAAAGCGGAAGTTCTTTCCGAGCACTTCCATTAAAGGGAACCGCTCCCCATTCGATCCATTTCATAACTAGGCTTTCCTCCATGCATGCCAAAGGCAGAGCCCTTGAAACACGAACAAGTTAGTAAAAGTGAAGAACAATGCTTCTTCAATGGGTAAATTCCCAAGTTCCCAACCACTCCGAGTTTCGGGATTGAGTGACCAAATACCTTTCGAAATGGCAAAGGCATCAGCCAAACAAAGGTATATAGTCAGGAGCACCCAAGGCAGAAGCCAAAGTTTGAAAGTACTAATCAAGGCTCTGAATCCAAGAGACCATTGAAGAGCAAGTGGCGGGCATGCCCATACTAAAATAAGACCGGCATAGGTTCCTCGTTCGCTCATTAAAAGAAAACATCCAAGAACACCAAGAAAGAAGGCAGGTAAAGAGGCAAGAGGAGAAAAATGAAGGGATGGAATTTCCTTGGTAAACGGAAGAAGGGCAAAAAGCACACCCGCTAGCCACGTCTGTAGGATCATGAATCCGTATTCCTCTAAGGGAACATAGCCAAGCTTACCAACTACCGCATCCGGGGGATATGTCCAAACTCCCCGAAAGATAAGGTAGTTATCCCAAGGAGTGGTGTAGACTAAAGCGATTAGGCTAAGAGAAAGAATGCCCGAAATGTTAAACTGGTTTATTTTACCCTTCCGGAATGCAATCAATAAAACTGAGACCAAGGGAACTCCCACGAAGACCATGAGGAATTCAAAATAGTTCATCCTAAATTAAGTAAAAAAAGATTTACCTGCACTAGGAATAAGAATACCCAGTTTTTTCCAACCGCTTACGACTGCACGTTTTTCATGATATAATTTAGGATCATCCTTGATCAATTCACCAATCTCACGATACATACGGCTAGCCCAGCGAACCACAATACGCATTCGCCAGGGAAGATAGGTAATTCCTTTCTCGGCACTCGCATAACGCCGATCGGCCTCTTCAAGAATTTTGTTTTTGACACCGATAATTTCATTGATGCATCGGCTCGATTTGTTCTGTAAAATATCCGAAGGAGATGGCGGTGATTTAAAGTGATCAACTGGGAGGTAAATCCGATTATTTTCCGCGTCTTCAAAAACATCCCGGCAAATGTTTGTTAACTGCATGGCAATGCCAAGATCATCAGCATGTTGGAGAGCCAATTCATCAGTAACACCGAAGATTGGACAAGTCATCAAGCCAATAGTTCCAGCAACCCCATGACAATATTGAAACAACTCGGTCTCATTTCTCATGACCACCCCATCCTGTTCATTAATCATGGCAGTCATAAGTTCAGTCATCGGCAAGGAATCCAAGCCCCACCTTACTTGAAGAAACCTGTAGTGATCAAGGAGTCGGTGGGGTTTGTTATCCATCCAACATTCCATAGCTCCCCGAAGTTTTTCTTCGTGTCCCTCGTCCGCCCAATCGTCAAGAGTCCGACAAACATAATAAAGCCGGAAAATCGCTTCAGCCCTATGATTAGGAAGGAGAATTGAAGCGAGGGAAAATGTCCGGCTTTTAGAGCGAAAGAGACGCTGAAATTCATCCTCATTATCGATACGCGAGGGAGGAACGAGTTTCTCGACTACTTTGGCGGAAGATAATACTCCTGGTAGACCCGCACCTGGGTGGGTGCCAGCGCCGCAAAAATAGAGGTTGTCTAATTCTTCTGACTTGTTGTGAAAACGAAACCAAGCTGATTGAGTAAAGAGTGGGGCAATTGAAAAGCCACTACCCCAAAGCGTGTTAAACTTATCCTCGAAATCATCGGGTGTTACAAAAAAAGAAACATCGAGACAATCCTCCAAACCGGGGAGTAAAGTATTTTGAAGTTGTTTTTGAACTTGTTTGCGTATTTTTTCTCCTGCATCACTCCAATCGACTTTGGCTTTTTTATTGGGAACAGGTGCAAGCACATAAAAAGCATCCCCTCCTTCCGGAGCCATCGATGCATCCGTTGCTGCAGGACGGTGAAGGTAGAGACTTAAGTCATCCGAAAGAATCTTCTTATCATAAATTTCAGCAAGTAATTCCTTGAAAGTCTCACCCATGATGATGGTATGATGTTGGACATTCGGGTACTCCTTAGATGTACCGAAATACCAAACGAATAAGCCCATCGAGTAAGAAAGGTTATCAAGCTTAGAATCAGTCCACTTTTTTCGGTAAGTCGAATCAATGAGTTTACGATAAACTTTGGGCGGGTCAGCATCAAATACGACAATTTGCGATTGTCTCTTCTCACCATTTGAAAACTCGATACCACTGGCACGACCATGCTCGACAAGTACCTTGTTCACCTGTCTATTCAATTCAAATTTGATTCCAACCTCCTCAGATAATTTCACCAACGCTCGGACGAGTTCTCCCGTACCTCCTTTGGGAAACCAAACGCCCCACTTTCGTTCCAAGTAATGGATAAGGCAGTATATCGAAGTTGTTTGCATCGGGTTTCCACCAACAAGCAAGGGGTGGATACTAAATGCACGACGAAGGCGGTCGTCCTTAAGAAACTTCCCAACCAATGAGTAAACAGAAAGATAACTTTTCAAAGCAATCAAAGGAGGAACCTGCCTGATCATTACTCCAAAGCGGTGAAAAGGCTGATCAGCAAGTTTTTCAAAACCAATCCGAAATATGCGTTTGGAAAATCTTACCAAGCTTTCGTACCCTGTTCCCTCTCCTGGAGAAATACGGTTAATTTCAGAAACCGTTTGATCGAGACTCCCTCCGTAATCTAGCCTTTCTCCATCTGAAAATTCAAAGCGATACCATGGCTCCACGGGAAGAAATTCAATATAATCTTTCCGGTTCCTTCCAAAAAGTTTGAAAAGTTCGTCAAACAGAAACGGGGCGGTGATTACGGTTGGGCCCGCGTCAAATTTGTAACCGCCTTCTTGATATACCTGTGCTCTGCCACCTGCCATCGGGTTATTATCAATGATCGTAACTTCATACCCAAGTCGACGAAGCCTAAGTCCCATGGCTAGACCTCCAAAACCTGCACCAATAATTAAAGCTTTTCTAACCGCTATCGGAGATGTACTTTTTTTTTCTAGCCTAGCGACTGCTTCTTCAGGGGAATTCGACCCGATCATTTTTAATGAGTCAAGTTAGCAGAAAGATCGGGTTTAGTACTCAGTTGGACAAAAGGTAAAACTAAATTAGAAGTCATGTTGTTTAAACTATTCGGAAATTCTTTCAAACCAACTTTTGCCTCCTCGATCAGCTTTTCTTGGTATTTTAACGCATGTATTAAGAAATTTGATGAATACAAAGGACTTTTTGATAGAAGTTGAAACAAATTGGGACGATCATTATGAAAGTCCGATTTCGTGGCACGACCAGTTTTATTCCCCAAGTAATCCGCTTCGTCGTCACGGATTTGATAAGCAACCGCGAGTTTAGAAAAAATCTCGGATAATTTTTCAATCTCGGATTCATTTAATTGAGCGGCGTATCCAATGCAACGGATAGGCAATGTAAACATCATACCAGTTTTGTCACTAGCCATACGGAAATACTTAGAAAATAAGTCGTCTGACTCAGACAACTTAAAATCGAGTTCTGAAAGTGCTCCCCGAACAGCGACTGATACCGTATTCGATAAACTAAGAGACCATTTAGATTTCACGTTAGAAGAAATTTCAGACATTGAAGCCACCTCAAAAGCTTTTGCAATCAAAAGATCACCGATAAGAAGAGCCTTCGATAGACCATATCTATGCCAAAGTGTTTGATAACCTCTTCGTTCGTAGTCGCTGTCAACAATATCGTCATGGACTAAGCTTGCATTATGTAATAGCTCGGTAAACAGGGCGATCTCTAGTAAATGATCTTCCTGTACACCAAAACAATTCCCCGCCTCGATGGAGAGTTGGCCCCTGAACCCTTGGCCTGACCAGAAGTAACCATCGTCGACAAATACACGCAGTGTTTCGTCATCTAAAAAACAATCCTTGAGTCGCCTTTTCAGGCGACTCAAGGTATCGTGATTTAAATCCATGGCGGTTGGCCGTGGTTGGCTCAATTAGGCCGTTTCGCTATCTGATGTAGCAGCAACCCAAATCGCCAATCCAAATGCAGCCTTATTAACCAAGTCAGCAAGGTTGTAGACAATATTGAGGGTTTCACTGTCATGAGAACCTCCCCCTAAATATGCAAGGTAGTAGCCAATAGGGTAAATAGCCCATCCAAATGTGACAATTGCCCGTATGGTTCTAAATGCTTGTTGGCATGCAGCATTGCCACTGTTCTCATTGAGCTGGGAAGCCTCACCCTTAAAGATTTCGTAGATTATGTAAATCCATCCGGCCATTCCTATTACAAATGCGGGCATAACTTCCATGTAACCAGCCTCACCCATATATCCACCGACAAGCATAACAAGAGAAGCAATTAGTAACTTCCAGAATACATTGGCACTTACCTTGGTTACCGCAGCAAGAATAAGGTAGAATTCAACAATTTGTAGCGGTACGGTAATAAGCCAATCGATGTAGCGATATACTGTAGGACTCGAGCCTGTATCAACCCAGGCTTCACGCATGTACAAATAGTGCCAAAAAGCAACTCCCGTTACCAAGCCGGCTACGGAGAGAGATGTTTTCCACTTTCCTTTAACGCGGTCTCGCTCGATAAAAAAGAATACGGTAGCAGCAAGCATCATGGCTGTGGCAAGCCAGAAACTGACACCAACGAAATCATTGGGATTCAAGGAACCGTCGTAAACGATAGCTACTTCTGATTCTTCAGCAGCATCAGGTACTGAAGCTGCGTCCGTTGCGTGATTATCCCCGAATGCAAAGACAGGGAATAACAATAATATTAAGGCGGATGTAATAGATTTATATTTCACTACTAGTTTTAATTTTGGGTTTTTGTTAAGCCTCAATTAAAGAAGAGTACTTCAATGATGAGGAAAATTGATTTAAAAAATACCTCTTTGCTTTACAGAGGTAACACTAAAGAAATCCGATGTGTTCGAATCTCTTGCTTGTTAAGGAGGAATATTGATTGAGTTACAATTAACGATAAACACTGATTTATTAATTTTCTCATACTAATTGGTAACAATCTACAAACTATCAGCTTAAAATCAAAACTAATCAATGAAAAAAATACTAGTACACACAAACTCTTAATTTTCGTCTAATGCCAAGTTAAGATATAACTTCGTAAATATTGAATCTTACTTAGAAAATTCGTACTACAGACTAAAAACTTATCAAAAATGATCGATGGAATCTCCCAAATTAAGCATAAATCTAGAACCCAAATTATTCATAAGAATTTGAATAAGTTAAGGACTTTTTTTACAACTTTCTACTCGTACCGAAATATTACTAAACTCAAAAAACAATTCTTATTATTTCGATAACCAATCATATGTTAAGATATTTTTTGTTTTTTATTGTCCAAATCTATGATCCAAGGGCATATTTAATGTAAATGACGGTTGAACCCCCAGAACCTAACCCACGAAGCTGCACTCATAAGGATTTTATCAGGCTTTTTCTCGAATCCGAAAAGGACTTACTCCGATATGTCATGGTGATAGTCCCAAATGTGGCCGACGCTCGAGATATCGTACAGGAAACCGCGGTTGCACTCTGGGATAAAATCGACCGCTATGATCCCGATAAGCCCTTCGCACCATGGGCCTGTAGATTCGCGCTTAACGAAGCAAAAATGTTTCTTCGTAAAAAGTCCAGGCAGTATCGCTTAGCTGACGAAGTCGTTAATCTACTTGAAATCGAACGAATGGAAAACTCCGAACGATTGGATGCCCGTAAGCATTTCCTCAAGGAGTGCTTAAAAGTCCTACCGAAAAAAAATGCCGATCTAGTCAATGAGTACTATTTTAATGAATTATCTGTTGAAGAATTAGGCAAACATTTTGAACGAAGCGTCGAGGCGGTTTATAAAACCTTGCAACGCGTTCGCCATGCTCTCCACTCCTGCATCGAAAATAAACTCCAACTGGAAGCAAAATTATGAAGAAGGACGAACTCCGTAATTTGATCGACGCCCATTTGTGTGAAAACCTGGATGCAGAAGCTGTCAAAAAACTTTCAGACTACCTTGCTCAAAACGCTGAAGCCCGAAAACTGTATTTGGAAATGACCGATCTGCATGCAAATCTTGCGGTGGATGAAACCTTATGGGTTAATCAGCCCGAACCGTTTGATAAAACGGAAGTCGTAGCATTTTCCTCTTTTAGGTCTTTTATTCCATGGGCTCTCGCTGCTTCAGTTGTATTCCTGCTTAGCCTTTTCTTATTCCCAAAACCTAAGGAGGTACAGACCTTCGCTTTAATTAAGGATTCCTATTCCGCTACCTGGGAAGGAGGCGATTTGACCACAGCTGTGGGAAGCCGCCTGGCAAATGGAACCCTCCATTTGGCTGAAGGGCTTGCAACATTGAAGTTTGATTCCGGGGCCGAGGTCACCCTGGAGGCTCCCGTTTCCCTCAGGCTAATCGATTCAATGAAATGCGAACTGACTAACGGCACAGCAGTGACCTATGTTCCTGAATCCGCACTTGGCTTTCGAATCATTACTCCCGAAGCGGATATTGTCGATTACGGCACCCGCTTTTCAGTTACTGTATTTGAAGAAACAGG
>ENA-OQVM01003072-OQVM01003072.1-marine-metagenome-genome-assembly--contig:-NODE-3072-length-18524-cov-15.198948_pt1 | contig 18524 bp, 18 predicted proteins | sample MGYA00237776_ERZ505498 | MGnify/ENA primary metagenome ERZ505498 (study PRJEB26159, sample SAMN06265151) | marine metagenome | isolation source: Helgoland LTER site | place: Germany:Helgoland, sampling... | reverse complement strand
ATAAGTCGTTTGAAAATCAAGTACATAAGTTACATTTTTTGATCTAAATTTTTTCCTGTTTCAATATGTTCAAAATCCGGCACACAAACCTTTAGCAACTTTACTAGTTCTGATTTATCATATGAAACTGAATTCATTGTGGCTTTAAGTTCATCTAAAGATTTTTCAAGATTTTCAAGAGATGACCGTTTCGCATTCTTTATGACTCCTAGGCTTAAAAATAATTCGAGTTCAACTGTATCGTTTTTGGTGTAAAACTCTTCATATAGTTTTTCGCCAGAAGTATTAGAGTTAAAATAATAGATTGGATAGGGATCGTTATATTTAAGATTAGACGCCAATTTTTTTGCTTCTTTTTCGGATTCACAATGAATGACACTTCTATTAGACACTTTAAAAAATCTCTCAGTAATATCTTTAAAACTAACCAGTTGGTGGTTATTAAGTTTTGGAAAAAAAACATCACCAGAATTGCCAAGTATACAGGCAAGCATACAAATATGTCCACTTTCTTCAGGCGATACAAAAAACCGCTTAACATCCCTAGGACAAGAAATAGGTTGTTTCTGAAAAAGTCTCTCAATATAGCCTGCCAGTAATGAACCGTTTGAAAATGCCACATTAGCAAAACGAGCCGTTGTTATTTTAAAGTCATTAGAATATGCCATAATAACTTCTTCCATTAATTTTTTGGTAGCTCCCATAACATTAACCGGATTTGCTGCTTTATCAGTAGAAACACAGAAAAAATGCTTTGGCTTGTGTTTTAATAATAAATCCAAAAAGTTTTTAGCTTTAAAAACATTATTATCAATCATCGCTTCAATGGAAAATTTATCTTTTTCGCTTCGAACATGTTTGTGAGCAGCAAAATTAGCAATAATATCAAAAGGTTGATGTTCCAAAAACATTTTTTTAAAAACAGGATCTCCAAAATTCATGGGATAGGTCAAATATATTTCAGGCACATATTGACCTACTTGACTTCTAAGTGTTCTAGTAAGTTCAGTAAGTCCATTTTCATTAGTATCAACCACGATGAGTTTTTGTGGCTCAAATTTCAAAATTGCTTTTATGAAAGAAGATCCAATCGTACCAGCTCCACCAATAACTAAAATAGACTTGTTCTTAATTTCATTCCAAAGAGTCTGATTATTAGTTTCTATATCAGATTGAAAAAAACTATGATCTCGTTTTGTTATGTGAGTACGTATAAAATTTGGGATGTCAATTAAATTCATTTTAGAATTTTTTAGGTTTTAAGTGATTGGCGTATCACTTGTTTATAGGTTTGGATTATATGTTTAACATCAAAAAGATCAATCACTCTTTGTCTTGCTTGGCGCCCCATTTCAAGACGCTTGTGATGCCCAAGGCTTAACATTTGTTCCATCTTGATTGCAAGATCTTTTGAATCTCTTGGCCGACACAATAACCCGGTAACTGTATCGACAACGACATCTTTACTCCCTGGAACATTAGACGTAATAATTGGCAATGACATACTCGAGGCTTCGATCAACACTTTTGACAAACCTTCTCGATAAGAAGGTAGCACGAGGCAGTCTGCGTTTTGCATTATGGTTCTGACATCATCAGATTCACCTAGGTAGTTAATTACTTTGTCTTTCGATACCCAGCGATCGATATCGTGTCTATTGATAGCTGTAGAATTACTAGCATATAAGGGACCTAAAACATTAAACTGAACCCCAGGACTGGTATTCTTAATCTTCTTAGCAGCTTCAATAAATTCAAAAACACCTTTATCTTTTAAAAGTCTTCCTACAAATAAAAACGTAAAGGACGATTGATTGTTTGTGCGTTGAATACATTTAAATTTAGAGGTGTCAACACCTGATCCATGAATTAGTTGCGTAATTTGAGGACGTACTATTTTATGTTGAATAAAAAATCTAAGATCATATTTGTTTTGAAACAACACCTTGGAAGCAAATTTTTGAGAAAAACGATATAAGCCTATTGCGATTTTAGTAGCAATCGATTGTTTGATAAATAGTGTTCCTAATCCTGAAATGTTATTCACAACTGGAATACCTAATATACCCGCTGCAATCGTGCCATAAATATTGGGTTTTATACCATTATGACAAATAATATCTGGATTAATTGATTTATAAATTTTCAGATATTGAAATACTAAAAATAAATCCTTTAGAGGATTCGTTCCATTGTTATTGATACGAATAGGAGTAAACACAAACCCCTGGTCAGTAAGTTTTTTAACATACTTATCCTTTGCTGCTACCGCATGAATTTGATACCCATCTTTTTGTAGTGATTGGAGTAAATCCATCCTGAAATTATAAATACTCCAGGCGATATTAGAAGAAAAAACGAGTTTCATCTTCATTTAAAACGATATGATTTTGAGTGTGTAATTTTTTTTTGTACTGGGATAAATAATAGTATAAATAATGGCGCAATTTTGGAGCGATGCCTTATACCAGTCCCTACATTGGTAACGCCCATTGAAAACACCAAAGAAAGTACTAGAGAAATAATCAAAATTGCAGAAGCGGTCGTATTTGATTTTAAAAAATGTCGATTTTTGTACATCCTATAAAAGAAAAATAAATAAATTAAAGCATCTAAAAGCCCAATGATATGACCTGCGGATTTCACCATAAAAGGCAGTAATGGAGCAAACAAAAAAGCTATAAATCGGATGGGGACTTTCCATGCATCACTTAAACCTCCGTCTATTGACATCCACTGGGGATACGCAGAATTCCCTCTAGTTTTAAAATTTTGAGTTGTTTCAAATTGTTCTGTGGCTGACTCGAGGGATCCTCCAAACTTACTTAACCCAATACCGCTTAAATTAATAACAATCACCGCTGAAAATACTAAAACAGGTAATCCATATTTTTTAGCAAAAGACACTTTCACAACTGTATCTTTCTTGCTTTTCAACATATTAAACATTATTAATCCAATGAAAATAAAAAGCATTCCCGAATGAAACAATGTTGCCATTACTCCAAAAAACACAAAAGGCAATAAGCTAGAGGCTTGAGAATACTTCCAATATTTAATAAAGGAAACAATAGACAACAACAAAAACAGATTAACTGGTATTTCCCTCAAAAGTAACGCTGAATGCAAACAAAATTGAGGGAATAATGCAGCAATCCATGCCGCTTTTTTGGCAACAATAACATCCTTAAAGAGTAATAAACTAGCCTTATGAACCAACTTCACACACCATACACCCAATAAAACCATGACAAATCCTAAAACAAGGGGCTCTCGGCCAAAAAAAACATAGAAAAAGGAACAAACAAGTATGAAAAACCTAGAACCTGACGCAAAATATTGAACGTAATCAATATCGTACCCCGAGATGGAAAGCAAATAGGCTTTACGTTCAAAACCTAGAGCATCTCCGTCGCCATTAGGAAGGTAAACAACATAATTATTGACCAACATTAATAAGAGCCTTATTAAAAAGGAAATCCACAAAATATTAGTAATATTAACGTTTGGTCGCATCAATTAAAACTTAAAATTTTTTGTAACGATTCTATATTTACCACTTTTTTCTTGCATAATTTCAGACACTATGAAAACGAAATCTCTATTATATCTCCCACGCCAAGATATAAATCTATTAAAAAATGTATTGAAGGAAAATCTAGTCAAGTTTTTACCATCATAGAGAGTTCCACAATCATTTTATATTTTTTTTACTGAATAATCTGAACTAGCTTTAATCTTAAATGATACTAATTGAAATAGAATTACGACTGTCGTGATGTTATTCTTTACAGACATTGTAATACATTTTAACATAATTTTTTACCATTTTTCTTAAATCAAATTCATTAGATTTTTTAATACATTTCTCAGATATTAAGTTATAATGTTCCTTGTCTAAACTCAACTTAATAATTTTTTTAACAAGATCATCTTCATCACTTTCTTTAAACAATACGCCTGCATCTTTAACAATTTCACGTAAACCTGAAACATTAGAAGCTATAAAAGGTTTTCCTGATGCCATTGCCTCAATACTAGATAAAGATAGCCCCTCGTAATGAGATGACAAAACAGTGATGTCTGAAGTTTTTAATAATCGTGGAACATCCATTCTAATACCCAAAAACTTAACTCTATCAACTAGCCTTAATGTAGTGGTTAATTCTTCACATTCATTTTCTAACGGCCCAGTTCCAACTAGAAGTAATTTATATTTTTGGGGCAATTTTGAAATTGCTTTGACCAATGTAATTTGATCTTTTTGTTTTCTAAAACTGGATACCTGAATTAAAATCAAAGCATCATCATTAAAAAAATCGCTCTTAGCATATGGCAATGCATTATTATATATTTCACAGTTGACACCATTATTTATCAAAATAAATTTTGAATTATCTTTACTTTTTAAATACTTCTTTAAATTAGAATCAACTTCTTCTGCTATTGTAATAATTTTATTATAAGTCAGATAAAATATTTTATCTAGATAATTGAATATTTGAATATTTCTTCTTTTGTTGTGTGTATTATGTTCTGTATAAACTGTTTTAACTTTTAAATTAAATATTTTTTTAGTGAGAGAAACCAAATACAATGCAGGAAATAGGTGTACATGAATCAAATCATATCTTTTCATATAAGATTTAATTTTAAAAATATAAAGTGGATTATAAACAAACTTTTTTTTAGCTATTTTGAATATTTTTCCTTTAAATTTTTTTTCTAATTCTACTAAAAAGGGATAATCATTACCGTCTAACAGTAACAAATCTACTTCTAATCCTTCTTTATAAAACAAAGGGAGGCTTTCTAAGAGTAGCTTTTCTGCGCCACCAGTACCTAAACTATTAATTATTTGTAATACTCTCATTTAATATAAGTTTATTTGCGTAATACTTTTAAACAGTGCGGTTTTAAGGAGAACCAGCAACATTACAAAATCATATGATTGATTCTTTTTTAAAAATAACTAACAGTTCTTCCATTACTTTTGAAGATAAAACTATCTCATTTTTTGCTTTTAGAGTTAAAGCTAAAAAAATGTATTTTTTAAATTTAGAACTAAAAAGTTCAGAAAAATAATCTTTTATTCCTAAGTTTTTTAAAATAAAAAACAGCTTTTGAAACCTTAAACTTCGTGCTTGATTAGTATGCCTAATATTTACATTGTTAAATTCGCTGATATTTAAAAAATTTGAGAAAGTTTTTAATGTAACTTCTTTCATATTTACTAAATCTTCAAATGGCAAAACTAGTATATCTTCAAAATATGATTTATATGCATCTATTTTTGTCTTGTACAAAGACATTCCAACATAGCTAAACGGAGATAGTTTACCTGTATTATAGAGATCAATTTCTTCTTTAATCACATCTTCGAAACTTCTAATTTCTCTACTTAAACCTACCATCATTTTATAATGTGAAAAACTTCTTTTTAATGGATCTCTTATTAAAACTACAATTTTAGCTTTTGGATTATATTCATAAATTAATTTTGGTGATTCCTTGGCATACAAGTATGTCGTACTTGCTTCTCCTAAATATTTCTGATTATCGTGAGTAGAAAATATTTTATTATATTGTTTTTCTGTTTCTACTTTGGTAATATGAAGCGGCTCTGGGAATTTTTTTTCTAAATAGTTATTTAAATTAAAAAAGCGAGAGGGTTCATATAGTTGTTTAGGCAATGAATTTATAAAATAATGAGGCTCTTTTACTGGAGACATATATATATCTGGATGATTATATAGCAAGTCAACAAATGTTGTTGTACCAGCTTTCATGGCTCCTACAATAAACAAATTACATTTCTTATCTGTTTCCATTATAAATCATCTTTATTAGTAATTGATTATTGAAATTATGTTTTTAAACTTAGAAAAACACTTTCATAAAGATTAATAATTTTTTCAACATTAAATTCATTTGCTTTTTGTTTTCTCTCTTGTGAATTTGACAATTGGTTTGGATTCAACAATAGTTGATACATTGAATCTCTCAAAGATTTTACATCATTAATAGGAACCAATTTTCCATATTTACCGTTCTCTAAAATTTCAGAAGGCCCACTTGGACAATCCGTTGAAACAACAGGCAGCCCTGCTGATAAAGCCTCAACGATAACATTACCGAAACCTTCTCGGTTCGATGACAAAACAAAAAGATTACTTTCCTGAAGGAATCTAGAAATATCATCAAATCCAGGAAGAAAAACAATTTCATTTAAATTCAGTCTATTGATTTGCGCTTCTAAATCTTTTCTTAGTTCTCCTTCTCCTAATATTGTTAATTTTAAATAATGCTGCGGAAGGAGTTTCCTTAACTCAAAAAAAGCATTTATAAGGAATGTAAAGTTTTTTTGTTGTGTCAAGCGTCCAATAGACAAAATATTATATGTTGAAGAGGGTTTTGTGCTTGTCGAACTAATATCGTTAAATTGTTGAATAGGGTTATAAATAACGATTGTTTTACTACTTAAAGAATATTTTTTATTTAGAGATTCTTCTACTCCTTTTGATACGCAAATAATTTTATCGGCCTTTTTATAAAAGAACTTAATTCCTTTGTCCATTATAAACTTTAATAGCTTATTAGAATTATTAAGAACTTCAACTATATCATTATGTTCTGAAATAATAAGTTTAGATTGACCCTTACTTAATGCAAACGAAATACAGGCTACTATATTTACGTAATTCATAGACGAGTAAAAGATATCTTTAGTATTTATATCCATATATTTTTTTAATTCAAAAATATTTCTAGAAATCTTATTATACTTAAGTTTAATTATTTTAATCTTAGAGCTTAGACTACTTAAATAAGGCCCTACAACACTACACATAAGCAAAGTGACCTCCCAGTCTCTATTGATTAATTCATTTGATAATAGCATTGTAACTTTTTCAGCCCCTCCTCCTCTCATTGAAGGAATAATAAATGTTATTTTTTTATCCATAAGCTATCTATAAATTCAAAATGCAGTAAACTTTTATTAATTTAAAATAATTTCGCCAACTGCTTCTTTTAATTTAATATTTAGATACTCAATATTTGAACTTAAATATTCTTTAGAAAATTCTTCCACCTTTTCTGAAAGCAAAAAAGGGTCTATATCTGCACCCCATTTTTTACCTAATATAAGGGCATGCATTCTACCTGAATGTATTATTTTAGATTTTTTTAAATAAAAAATTAAATCATTTAGTGATTGAATATTTGTTAATTCTAAATTTTCGTTGTAGTTGTCTTTAATATATTTTTTAAAATCTAAACATTGGCATGAATCTTCAAATGTAGTATAAGATAACAATACCTCTAAACCTCTTTTTTTATACTCTTTAACTTTTAAAAAACAAAACTCATAATAACTATTCAAATCAAAAAAAACTTTTTTATTCTTCACCAATATCTTAAAATCAGTAATAAAAACTAAACCAAAATTCCTGTGTTTATCTTCTTTATGTTGACTTAATGAATTGTAAAACGCAACATCAGGAGCAACTTTAGATTTAACATTGAAATTTTTTGTTAAAATATTTTTTGAGAAAAGGTCTCTTACGATTATCAAAGAGCTTTTTTTCAATGCATAACTATATAATAATTTTTCTATAAATCCGTGTTTACTATTAACTCCAACTCCAAAATAGACAATTTTAGCATTTGAAACTTTCGCCGCAGTCCTAGAAATCCAAAATAAAGCGATTGAAAATGTATTTGGAAATATTTTATTAGATGACCCAATTAATTGACCTCCTCCAATTATTATTTTTTCATATTGATTCTTTTTAAGAATATTATTTATGGGTTCATAGTTACGATAGTACCAGAATAAGAAATATAAAAAAGATTTAAGATAACCAATTACTTTATTTGTATAACTTTTTTTAATCTTTTGGTAACTTATCTTTGGTAATTCATTGATTTTTAAGTTAGATAAGTATACAGAATGTGTTAAAATCTTATTTTCTTTAAATAAATTAATCAAACTTTTATTTATTGCTTGATCTCCAAAATTACTAGAAAAACATTCATTAATTATTAAATATTTTTTCATATTCTAAAAAAAATAGTTTTAATCTTAAATTTTAAACTAGACATAAAACCTTTAATAAGATAAATAATGTTTAAAAAAGTAAGTGTTTTTATGTTATTAGTTTTGAGGAAATTTAATTTTTCAGCTACTGGAATAATTCCTGAGCTTAAAATTTTTTGATTTACTTCAGTTATTTTAACGAAAAATTCTTTAGTATGGATGAAATTAAAATGTGTATCTAATTCATTTAATTTTTTAATTTGGGTTTTTAAAACATTTAATTGATACTTTTTATTAGTTAGTATATGTTTTGTTATTGAATTCTCTGAATTAAACCTATAAACTCCCATCACATCAGGCAAATAGAACACTCCATTTGGGTATGACCAAAGCACCTGTAAAATTCCATGCCCCCCAAATGCATTTAAAGACAGGGTTTTAAATTCATCAATTTTACAATTCCGAATAAGGATTGATTGCATTGGGCTCACACGTCCGTAATTTAAAATCACTTCTCTAGTAGGAATAACTTTTGTTTTTTCACCATTATCACCTATTACTCCAATAAATATTTTTTTTTCATCATTAAATTTGTTTGATCTATGCGAACATATGTCAATAGTTGGGTTTGCCTCTAGAACATCTACTTGTTTTTGCAATTTTAACGGGTCCGTCCAATAATCATCCCCTTCACACATAGCGATGTATTTTCCTTTGGCTCTAGAGAAATTATACCGAACCATCATCCCTCTAACACCCTGACTGTACTGATTTTCAGTTTGATAAATTGGTCTTATCAAATTTGGATATTTTTCTACATAATCTTCAATTATTTCTTTTGTTCCATCATTCGAACAGTCGTCATGAATCAATATCTCATATCCAAAATTAGTTTTCTGCATTAAAAACCCATTCAAACATTGTTTAATATAATTTACTTGATTGAATGTGATACAGCTTATGCTTACTAAAGGTTTTATCATACTTTTATTATTTTATTTACTTTCGCAAATACTAAAGGGCTTTTGTAGATCTATCTAAATGATATTAAGTGAATTACACTATGAAATTTATGGGTAGAAAATAAAATATTTATAAAGTGTCCATTAGCAATATTTCCATATATAAAATGGTAATTATTTTCTTTTAAATATATAATTTAAAGTTTCTTTAAAAAAATTAGTAAAATTATTAACTCTATTAAATTCTAGCTCTCTTAAAATCAGACGATCATTCCTGCAGCGACTGTTTCATTTGTAGCATCATCAACAAGAATAATACTACCTGTTGTTCTATTTTTCCTGTAAGAGTCTGTCATAAGGGGTTTTGTAGTTCTTATCTTAACTCTTGATATATCATTCATTTTTAATTCTTTATCGTCAATAACACGTTCAAGAGTATTAATGTTAATTTTATAAACTACTTCTTTTATCATGGCTTTTTGGTCGTTCGATGTATGCTTAACTGTATATTTTGCTCTCGGATTAGCAGAATTATTATTTAACCAACACAACATAACTTCTATATCTTGAGAAGCTTCTGGTTTATTTTTAGATCGTACGATCATGTCTCCTCTACTTAAATCAATATCCTCCTCCAAGGTAATTGAAATTGACATCGGTGCATAAGCTTCATCAAGTTCTTTACCAAATATATCTATACTTTTAATTTTAGATATAAAACCAGATGGCATAACAGTTATCTCGTCTCCTTTTCTGAAAACACCGCTTGCTACACGCCCTGCATACCCTCTATAGTCTATAAAACCGTCTCTTTGCGGCCTAATAACAGTTTGGACAGGAAAACGAGCATCAACTTTATTAATATCACTGCTAATATGCATCGTTTCAAGCGTATGTAACATTGGGGCTCCTTGATACCAAGGCATGTTTTCTGATTTATTTACAACATTATCTCCATTTAGTGCACTCATTGGAATGAAACGTACATCGGTAACCAACATTTTAGAGGATATGTCTTCAAATTGCTTGATAATATTATCATAAACTTCTTCAGAATAATCTATTAAATCCATTTTATTGACACAAACAATAATGTGTGGGATTTGTAATAATGAAGCAATAAAAGCGTGTCTTTTTGTTTGCTCAATAACACCATGTCTTGCATCAATTAGAATCGTCGCTACATTTGCTGTAGAGGCTCCCGTTACCATATTACGTGTGTATTGAATATGTCCTGGAGTGTCGGCAATGATAAATTTACGTTTTGGTGTTGTAAAATACCGATAAGCAACATCTATAGTAATCCCTTGCTCACGTTCATCCCGCAAACCATCTGTAAACAGTGCTAAATCTACGCCTTTATATCCTTTCTTTTTACTAGTATTCTCTATCGCTTGTAATTGATCTTCAAATATTGATTTTGAATCATATAGTAATCGCCCAATCAATGTACTCTTTCCATCATCAACACTTCCAGCAGTAGTAAAACGTAATAATTGATTATTATCTAACATGTTTTTTGTTTAAATTTTTAAAAAGACCTTTCGATTACACTCGAGTTGACATTTCTATAGTCGTTTATTGATTTTTAGAAATACCCTTGACGTTTTCGATCTTCCATTGCAGATTCCGAACGTTTATCGTCACTTCTATTACCTCTTTCTGTATTTCTCATCCCTGCAACTTCTACGGCAATTTCCTCTAGCGTATCAGCTTCAGATTCATCTCCTCCAGTGATAGTGATGTCGCCTAAGGTTCTAAATCGAATTTTTTTAGTAACGACCTCTTCGTGTTCTTCTAATATTAAAAATTCAGAATTAGGTATCCAAGTTCCATCGCGTTTTACAACCTCACGCTCATGTGCAAAATATAAAGATGGGATTGCTATATTTTCTCTTTTTATGTAATTCCAAACATCCATTTCAGTCCAATTACTAATAGGAAAGGCTCTAAAATGTTCACCTTGAAAATGTTTCCCATTAAAAATATTCCACAGTTCTGGTCTTTGATTTTTTGGATCCCATTGTCCAAAATCATCACGATGTGAAAAGAACCGTTCTTTTGCTCTTGCTTTTTCTTCATCTCGTCTTCCTCCTCCAATCGCACAGTCTACTTTATGAGCTTCAATAGCATCTAAAAGTGTAGTGATTTGCAAGGCGTTACGTGTGGCATTTTTACCTTTTTCTTCGGCAACACGACCATCATCAATAGATTCTTGTACTGAACCAACAATTAAATCAACCCCTAGTTCATTAATTATATCGTCTCTAAACTGAATGGTTTCTGGGAAATTATGACCTGTATCAACATGCATTAAAGGGAAAGGTATTTTTGAAGGATAAAATGCTTTTTTTGCTAAATGTGTGACTAGTATAGAGTCTTTTCCTCCAGAAAACAATATTACAGGGTTTTGAAATTGCGCCCAAACTTCTCTTAAAACAAAAACAGCTTCACTTTCTAATTCGTCTAAATAATTTAAGTAGTATTTACTCATGGTTAAATTTTAATTTAGGAGTTAATATCTTTAAAATTTTTTGAACTGAATTTGCGACAGTTTCAATTTCTGTGTTAATTTCAATATCTGGATTTACAGGAGCTTCATAAGGTGCCGAAATGCCAGTCATATTTTTAATTATACCAGCTCGGGCTTTTTTATAGAGTCCTTTCACATCACGGCGTTCGCATTCTTCAACACTAGTATTAACGAAGATTTCCAAAAAATTAAACTCCTTATTTATATTTTTAACATTTTCCCTATCTTTTTTATAAGGAGAAATAAATACTGCAATCACTACCAGACCAGCGTCAAGTAATAGTTTTGAAATCTCCCCAATTCTTCGGATATTTTCTGTCCGATCTTCTGGCGAAAATGTTAAATCTTTATTAATCCCTTTTCTGATGTTATCTCCGTCAAGAGTATAGGTCTTTATACCTTTTAAAAAGAGTTCTTTTTCAAGTTGGTTTGCGATGGTTGATTTTCCAGAACCTGACAATCCTGTAAACCAAATTAGATGAGATTTGTGATTGTTTTGTTTTTGTCTATCTTCTTTTGATATTAGATATTGATGTTCAATAATATTATCATTCATTTTTTACTTTTTATATGATGTTACTTTTAGCCAAAATTTTTCGTGGAAGTAGTAAAGTATGAGCTTTGTAAATAGTTCACCAAATGCAATACACATCGCTATTAAATTAAAACCGTTTAATATTATTCCAGAAATGACAAGGGTAGTGGCAGTGGCTACTATACGCCATGAAATAGTTTTACCTATTACTTCTCTACTTGTTGATGCTTGTTTTTTAAGTAGAAAAAGCCAAATTATTTCGTGTAAATAATAAATAAATAATTTTAATAAAAATTCAGAAGCGCCAATTTTAAAAGCAATTTCTAGGCTGCAACTTTCTAACAGACAGGTAATAAAATATACGACTAAAATTGTATCTGTAGTAGCGATAAAACGCCATGAAATACCTTTTAGAATACTTCTAATGTGTGAGTTATTTTTAAAATTTTGCTTAATACTCTAAGATTTAGAAACTAAAAACCAAGGATTTAATAGGTTTTTTTTGTTATACAACAGTGATTGTTTAGTTTCATCAGAATTAACATTGATGCCCACAGCATTACAAATAGCTTGTCCTGCAGCCGTATCCCATTCCATAGTTGGCGCAAATCTCGGATACACATCTACATTACCTTCAGCTACTAAACAAAATTTTAAAGAACTCCCTATCTGGACTAGCTCTACGTGTTTATGATTAGCTTTTAAAGTCTCAACAAAATCTAATGTGTTTTTGTTCATATGCGACCTGCTGCACGCTATTTGAATTGTATTTTTATTGTTATATTTCGGCTGCAGTTTGACGGCTGAATCTAATACTTGTTTTAGCGATGAATTGTGAGAAGACAACATGGATTTATAAGCTATATTTTTACTTACATTCCCCATATACATCAATTTCATAGCTGGAGCGTAAATAACGCCTAACTCTGGTATACCATTAATTACTAAGGCAATATTAACTGTAAACTCGCCATTACGTTTTATAAACTCTTTTGTACCATCTAATGGATCTACAATCCAACATTTACTCCATTTTTTCCTTATAGAAAAATCTAACTGTTGATTTTCTTCAGAAATAATTGGGATTTTTGTTGATAATAAGTGATCATTAATGACTTTATTTGAAGTTAGATCTGCTAAAGTTAGTGGAGAGCAATCCTCTTTGTATTCAATTTCAGTTTCAGTTTCCTCATAAATCTTTATAATTTTATTTCCAGCTGCAAGAGCAGCACGAATTGCCAACATAAAATACTCGTTTTCCATACTATAATTTATTATATAAAACGCCTACGATTAAAAAATAGGATTAGTAGTTTTTTAGTTTATTTAGCATTTTGACACTTGGCTTACTCTCGATATAAATGATTTATAGCTTTCGTAGGTCATCTGTCTCCTGAGCAAGATTAATTTCGTCTCTAAAATTTATTACTCTTTTAAACTTTATTTTTTTTCTACAAAATAGCACCCAAACAGACATAATATCGCAAACGTTTTCAACTTTGGAATCAAAATCATTATACCTCTTACTCATTGACTATATTGGTTTTATAATTTTAAGATAGAAGCGCTGATAATCTTTAATAATTTTGATCGTATTGTCATTTGATGCATCGTCATGAATTAATATTTCATAACCAGAATTTGTTTGTTGATTTAAAATCCTTTTGAACGTTCATCAATATATTTCTCATAATTACAGAAAACACAACTAATACTAACTACTAATGAATCATTCATCGATTATCTTTTTTTTAATATAAAAATAGGTCTGTTTCTAAATTCTCCTAAAGCATCAATCCTTTTAATATTCTCTGAGTTTAAATTTTTATAAAATGTTTTTTGTGTATGGTTATTAACTTCTGCGATTCCAATAGTTAAAATTTCCCAATTTTCTTTGGTCGCATCCTTAATAAAATTAATCATTTCGGTTTTAGTACCATTCTCGAACAGAAGTTGATTCGTGTTTCCTTTCCAACAAAATCCCATCTGCAAAACTAAAAAATCCGTTAAATCTGCGAAATAGTTGATTGCACTCTTCATTTCACTTTTAGCCTGTTCTTTTGTTATATTTTTGTCACCAAAATCATCGCCCAAATGATGTATGACATTAAATAATAATATAATGTCAAAAGGTGCATCCTTTGGAGGTTCTGAAAAATTTAAATATTCATTGAAACATTTTATGTTTTTACCTGTGACTTTAGCAGCTTCCCTTACAAAATCAGTATGATTTTTATTGCCTTCTATATAAATAATTTCTTTGGCTCCTAGATCAGAAATTTCGAATGAAAAATACCCAGTATTCCCACCTATATCTAGAATTTTTTTGTTTTCAAAAGATAAATGAGTTTTCAATAAATCCAATCTTTCTTTTTCATACCTCGAGAAAGTCTGAACTTCTTTTGAATTTAACAACCGTTTTAAAGCAGAAGGCAAAATCTGATAATTTGAGTGTTTACTCGTAATTTGGTATAATTCTAATAATTTGTTATTCATAATAATTGTTTTCAGATAGATAACACTGTATGGTATCTTGTTTTAAATAAATTTCGTTTTTGAGAATTTGATTGTAAATTTTAATAAACATATTTGAATCGAAGTTGTAGAAAGTACTGGATTTCGATCGATTTAAATCTTTAACTAATCCACCTGACCAAAAATAAAAAACGTCCTTTTTGTAATCTTTTAGTTTGATTTTAGGTTTCTTAATTAATTTATTTTCTAACATGAAACGATCTAACAAATCCATGGAGGCATCAATGATTAGCTGTGAAGGCCCCCAAAATCTAGGGTTTGCCTCAATCATATAAAATTTATTTTTAAATTTCTTTAATTCAACCATAATTAATCCATGATATTTTTCCTTAACAAAAAGGGAGGCATATGCTTTAGAAATTTCTTGGTTATGTATATCAGAAGATTTACTTAATATCATAGAACCACCGTTACTTTGTTGAATTAAATTTTCTTGAGAATAAACACTGTAGCTTCCATCTTTATCAAAATAGTAAAGTAAATAATAGCAGCTTCCAGCTATATATTCCTGAAAGTAGTATTGATCTAAATTATTACTAGAAAAAAACTCATCATATTCTTTACTATTATAAATTATTTGAGGTTTAATTCCAACAAAATTATTTTTATTAAAATATGTTCTAGACTTAATAATAAATGGATAAGTTTTTGGGGCAGAATCAAATTGCTTAGGAGTATTTAAACCATGTTTTTTACATAATTCATTAAAAGAAAATTTATCAGAAATTTTTTCATACAAGCTTTTGGAACACAAAGGAATTCTAATCGATTCATTTTCTAATTGATTTCGGTTATCTAATAAAAACCTGTTAAGAAATTCCGAGGTAGGAAGGATTAATACATTATTTACTTCTTGGTTCGTTTTAATTTTATCAGAAATTTCTACAATTGTTGAAACTTCAAGCTCGTTTTTAACTCTAGTGAATACAACGCTATTTTTATATGCACTTTTAAATATTAAATCATCTAAACCATTTGCAATTATAAAAAATTTAACATTATAAATAGTTGCCAAACGACAAAATGCAAATACCGCACGGTCATTTGAACCTGAAAAAATCAAAACACTCATTTGAAATATTTTTAATTTAAAAATTAACTCCTAAGATGAAGTGAAACCAATTAGTTCGTTATTTGTAACCTTAATGATGAATTTACATATCAAACCGATATCTTTGGGGTTCAAGTCAAAATATAAGGGCAAACAAAAAACGCGTTTACTAATATCGTCCGTGACTTTTAAGTCTGAATGACCAACATAAGGTAAACTCTTTGCTAAAGAAGGATAGAAATAGCGTCTTCCATAGATATCTTGTTCTTCTAAGGCGCTCATACAATTTAAAAGTAGTTTTTCTGACTCAAAAATAATTGGATAATAAGCGTAATTGGGATTGGATTTTGAATACCATAAAGGCTTGGAAATATTTAAGTTTTTCAACTTTGAATCATAAAGGTCTGAAAGCTGTTTTCGTTTCTCATGAATAGTCTCCATATGGTTTAAATTCACTAAGCCCATTATCGCATGAAATTCTGAATTTTTGCCATTAATTCCTAATTCTTTAAATTGTGCAGGACCATCAAAACCAAAATTTCGCATGGAGGCCATTTTATCAATCAACGCTTTGTGTTTTGAAACCACAAAACCGCCTTCAATTGTGTGATATAATTTAGTGGCATGTGTGCTACAAGTCGTGACATCCCCAAAATTAAAAATAGAGTCTCCATGAACTTTAACACCAAACGCATGCGCACCGTCATAAATCACTTTAAGATTATATTTGTCTGCAATGTTCTGAATAGAGATGACGTCACAAGGGTTTCCATAAACATGTGTAGCAATAATTGCGGAGGTTTTTGGGGTAATGGCCGCTTCGATTTTACTTGGATCTATATTTAATGAACCGGGGTCAATATCAACAAAAACGGGGGTACAACCTTCCCAAACAATACTGCTTGCCGTGGCTACAAAAGAAAAAGGAGTTGTAATAATTTCTCCTCTTAAACCCAATGCTTTAATCGCAAATTGAAGCGCGATTGTACCATTGGTCAAAAACAATAGGTCTTTAACCCCTAAATAATCTTGAAGTTGACGCTCAAGTTCATTTGCTAAAGGTCCCATATTGGTTAGCCAAGAGCGATCCCAAATACCATTAAGCATTTGTTTGTAATCATCAATTGGGGGGAGAAAAGGTTTTGTTATTGGTATCATTTTTTTTTAAGATTTGGGTGATTTCAGAAAGAGCGTCTAATTTAAATAAATAGGCTAATGTTATAAAAGTGACGAATCCAGTAAGGCCTCCTGCGATTAAACGAACAACATCTAATGAGGTGTAATTTAATAAGTAGGAATCCTCAAAAGAAACAAATAAACTAGATGCAAAGGCAATGAGAATTGTCAAGACTAAATCTTTAGCTTGATCAAAACTTTTATAATGAATAAATTTTCCTGTGTAATATGTGTTTATAAAAAATGCAAGAACGGATGAAATAACACTACCATACAGTAACCCGTAAATACCGTATTGAAATGAAACGAAAAGAACCAAAATGATCATCGTTTTTTTTACAATTTCTAATTTTAAAAATAAGTCACTTCTTCCTTTGACTTTCAGGATATTCAGATTAAATGCATGAATAGGGTGTAAAATTCCACTCCAGCACAAAATCTGAAAATAAGGGACTGCTTGCAACCATTTTTCTGTAAATAAAAAACGGAATAAAGGCTCAGCTAAAGCAGAAAGAATAAGCAACAAAGGAGCAATTATAAATACTAATAATTGCATTACTTTTTTATAAGCACTTTTCAGACGTACATTATCGTCTTTAAATTCTGCGAAAATCGGATACGTCACACGACTAACAATCATTGAAATCGTTTGCACTGGTAAAGTTTTCAACTGATTAGCTCTGTCATAAAAACCTAAAATAGCTGGCTGATAATATTTCCCAATGATAACCTGATAAACATTATTGAATACAATGTTTAATAAGTTCGAAAATGTTAATTTGTAACCAAACGATAAATGGTATTTAAATTTTTCGACATGAAACACTAAAGAAGGGAGCCATTTAGTGTTATAAAACAAAAACAACATGTCTAAAATTGACCTGAAAATAGCCATATAAACTAAACTCCAAACTCCAAATTCTTCATAGGCCAAACATATACCTAAGATCCCAGCCAAAATCGTGGATGGTAAAGAAACTTTCATTTGGGTTTTAAAATCAACTTGTTTTGTGAGTCTTGTGAGTTGAATCATTGAAAAAGCATTAATGACTATCACAATTGAATACCATCTTACAATATCAATTAGAAGCGGTTGTTTGTAAAAATTTGCAATCCAAGGAGCTGAAAAATAAATAATTGCATAAACAATAACACTGCCTATTAGATTGAAAAAAAAAACCGTAGAATAATCTTCTTCCGTTGGGTCTTTTGTTCGAATCAATGATTCGCCTAGCCCAGCATTTAACAATGTATTTCCAATGCCCATGAAGACTGTTATCATAGCAATAAGTCCAAATTCTTCAGGTAGTAATAACCTCGCAAGAATTATTGAAATTACAAAAGAAACACACTGTGTTCCAAACGTCTGAATTGAAGACCAAAAGATTCCACTAAGTGCTTTCTTTTTAAATGACAATTAAAAAAGTTTAATGATAATTAAGTGAATTATAAATTACTCTCCAGTTATTCTTTCAAATACGCATAATAATTACCATTTAAGTTGGCTATACGTTGAGTTAAAACAGATTGTTTATTAACTGCTAAATTTCTAGTTTTAATACGCCAGATACCAGCTCATAAAGTTCTCTACACCCGTTTCAACAGAAGTTGAAGGTTGGTAGTCATAATCGGTTTTAAATTGCTCTACATTTGCCCAGGTCCGATTGACATCCCCTGCCTGCATGGGCATC
>ENA-OQVM01003063-OQVM01003063.1-marine-metagenome-genome-assembly--contig:-NODE-3063-length-18559-cov-7.975436_pt1 | contig 18559 bp, 30 predicted proteins | sample MGYA00237776_ERZ505498 | MGnify/ENA primary metagenome ERZ505498 (study PRJEB26159, sample SAMN06265151) | marine metagenome | isolation source: Helgoland LTER site | place: Germany:Helgoland, sampling... | reverse complement strand
ATCTCACGTTTGATTACTACACCCTTCCACCAATCAAGATTAGACTGACCTGCCCAACCTTCTTCAGCACCCTTAAAACAACCTGCTACAAGTCCTATAGCTTTAGCTCCATCCTTAAACTTTAAGTCACGCTTATGACTGTGACCGCAAGTAGAGCTTTTATATCTGTGACCTAGTAGTGTATTAGCGTGGTGTAATCCAGATACAGCAGAACCGAAGTTACCTGCTTGGAAGAAGTGAGCATACGACACACCATCATATTCAGCTATAGCTGGTCCTGAGTTTCTGTATTCGTGGTAGTCGTCGAACCAGTAGTCTGTTTGAAGATGCCCGAAGGAAATCCCGTATTTGTCTCCCTCAAGTCTGGGGTCGCTCGTGAGCGCCCTCTTGATCCTATGTTCATGGTTGCCTTCGAAGCCGATCCATCTAGGTCTCTTGTACTTACGTTGACTTGGCTTCTGTCTAAGTCTGTCCATTGACTCGTTATAGTGTTCAATATCTTGTTCGTAACTTTGACTAACAATAGCTTCAGGACTACGAGTATCAAAGCTATTAAGAGAGCGCATATCAGCACCGTCACCGAGGTCAACAATATAGTTGGGGTTAACATCATATATCAATTCTCCTAGCCAATCAAATCTCTCATTACTTGTAGTAGGGTCTGCGTGAGCGCAACTAAATACAACTGCTGTCTTAGACATACTCTTCTCCTTCGTAGGGTACATTAATAACTATAGGATCTATAGTCTTTAAGAAGTGTGATTGGAATTTGTATGCGGCCTCAAAGCTAATAAAAGGTATGTCGTCTTCAAACATCTCCTTAGCTTCTATATCTTCTACACTGCATGTTAACCACCAATCACCATTGTCACACTCAAATGGTCCTTGTATTACTCTGTGTACATTATAAGTTACTTGTTGATCCATTCGTCGGGTATCCTTTTATCTGCATATAGAAAGTTATTCTTCTCGCACCACATAGCATATGTAGTCTTAGACCCTTTACGAATCTTGTTTCTACTATTACTAAATACAAACCTAATGTCAAGCTCAGGGTTCTGCTCTCTGACTTTAAGATGCTTCTTTCTATCGTCTAGAACAAAGCGTCCTTTACTCTCAATTATAACACCATTAGGTAGTATGAAGTCGGGGGTGTAGGTCTTACTTTCGATTAACTGCCATTTTATCTTGACAGTCTCGTAGCCAAAATCTACACCCCTCTTCTTGAGGTCTTCTGATATGACATCCTCCAGTCCAGAACGATAACCATTCTTTATCGCCTGTTGTCGGATCTTACTCTTGGTGGTTGCCATATCTCTGCCTCTTCTCTTCTAAGCCACAACAGCCTAGCATTTTCTATTACTCGTTCCTCATCACCATCGTAGGCTTTGATTACACGATCCCATAGTTCATCTTCTGTATCTGCTCCGTCTAGTATCTTACTAGCTTTCACTTCACCAACTTTCCATAGACCTACAATATTATCAGCTCTATCTCCTGTTAGTATTTGTTTATAGAAGAACTTAATTCCCCCGAAGGGTTCTACCTTAATATAGTCACCTCTAACGATATTGAAATGCCAACAGGGTATCTGTAACATATCTTTGTCTATAGAGGCTACACAAGCCTTGTAGTCTAGTCTGGCGGCTTCCATTGCGATAAGATCATCTGCTTCCTCTCCTTGGCTTATGATAGCTTGGTACTTGCTTTCCATGTGATCTCTGGCTGTTTGCAAGTGTCTGGGTTTCTGAACGCTTTTCCTATTTCCCTTGTACACATGAGACTTAGCTATGTCATGTCTGAAGTTACCTTTACCTGTAAGGTACACAACATAATCAAGTCCAATCTCAGGGAATAGTACAGTCTTATCTAAAATGAACTCGATGAGATCGTCAACTTTAGCTTTAGTATCTGACAATCCCATCTGTTCAGTGGAGAAGGCCGCACGATAAGCAATTATATCGCCATCAATTAGTACCTTCCCCATGTCCATTTAAGTGTCTCCCCAGATCATTTCACCATCTTCACATTCAAAGCCTACAGACTTTACGTAGGTGAAACCAAAGGCGTGTGCGGCTTCAGCAAATATCTGGGCGAGTTCATGGGCTTCTGTAATATCGTCCCTGTTTAAATCAACACTCCCACTGTAACCATCTTCTTCCTTTTCCATATAGGCATTAACACTTATTCTCATACTCTATTCCTTATACAATAAATAGCTCGTCATCTTCTGACACAGCATTGTTAGATTCATATGGTACGTGATCTGTTACACCTACGTTAAGTAGACGTACACCTGCACCATTAGCATACACTTCAAACTGTACTTTAGCTTTAGTGCCATTACCTAGTGGACCATCCTCAGAGAAGTTCCATAGTCTCTTATTCTCACGCCCTTCAGTTAAGTTAACTACTGTAGGTGCGCCACCATAATCAATCGTGACAGGTTCACCATTACGATCAGTAAAGTTCTTTACATCAGAAACCTTACGTTTGACCTTCATGTATTTACCTATACCAAGGTCTGCATTACCTTGTCTTATCCTGTCACTATTCATAGGATGTAGGTCTAGACCCTCTTTCTCTAGGTGTCCTATTTGTGCTTCTTCAGTGAAGTAAGCATTAGTAATAAACTGTCCACCACTCTGATGTACTGCTTGTGCGGCACGAGGTCCATCTGGACTACCCATATCTGCATTTTCTGGAAATACCTTAGCGTATTCTAGTATCATATCCATTGTGTATTTAGCCATGTCGAGTTCCTTTCGGCTGTTGGTACTTATATATAACGTCTAAATTTGCCAATATGCAAGGTAGACAAAAAAATAAAGTTAGTGTATGTCTGCGTAGCTTTTACCGAACTGTGCATCCACACCTAGTGGCACGTTAAGTTCTAGCTTTTCATTAAGTTTTTCAATAGCTTCCTCCATTGTAGTCTTAGTTTGTTCTTCTTCTCCTTCTTGTACGAGTGCAATGATTTCGTCGTGGAATTGTCCGATGGTTTTAATTCCTCGTTCACGACATAAAGATACCCAACTGTCAAAACAAAATACTCCTGTTCCTTGATTTAATGTAGAGAAGCGATCCTTGTCACTCCTTAGACTGTACCAAAATTCTGATACAGGGTTGTATAGCCATGTAGAGCCAAATAAGTCCCTTGTACGGGCTGTACTAGCTACCTTATAGACTGACCAGTTTCGTGACCAGAAGGCTTCTAAGAGCTTCTTTGCGTCCTTAGTGGGCATCCCAGTGTTACGAGATAGAGTAGAAGCACCAACACCATAAGTAGCACTGTAGTTAACTACTTTGTAATTCTTACGGAGGGCTGATAGAGACCTTTCTCCACTGTTGTGTTTGTCTATGTCATCTTGTGTAACAACTCCTGCGTGTTTAGCTAAGTCTAAGTGTGGGTCAAACCCATCTTTAGACATCTCTTCTACATACTCAGGGTCTAGTGGTTTCATGTAGTGACGTTTAGTTGTATCCTCTAGTGAGGTCATGTCAGCACCACACAATGTATAACCTTCTGGACAAGTCAAACAACCTCGTATCTCCTTACCATATGGCTTATCTACAGCAGGTAAGTTAACAAGAGGCTTGGCATGTTTGAACCTAAGAGTGTTAGTTAGACCTGCTATGTTGGCTTGTACGTAACCATTTACTTGTGAGTTAACCATACTCTTTATAACACCTATGCGATGCGACAAAACAGATAGACCTTCGAGTAGACTAATAGCAGGTTCTATGTCTGATAGTTTCTTTACTGATCCACATAGGTCTGCATCCTTACGTACCTGCTCTAATTTCCTTGTATCCCCTGTTGTCTTATCAGTCAGATACTTGAAGGTACGTGGTTTCCAACCTAGAGAGAACAACCAATCCTTAACTTGGTCTGTACTGTTAGGGTTAGCTCTTTCTTCTCCTGTCTTAACTGTTAAAGACTGTGTAGTCTCTGATTGTTTCTGTTCCTTGCATAATGCAACCCACTTCTCTCCGTTAGATGATAACGACCCATCCTTCTTGTGCATAACCTTTGGTTTGTTACGTACTGCTGTAACAATCTTACGTGGCATAGCATCAGCAAGTAACTCTGTCTTCTCTGCCTTTAGCTTCTCCCAGTCAGCTAGATGACCTTCTGCTTTCTCTACATCCAATTTCCACTGAAGGGTCTCCTGCTCTCTAGCACACTCCATCTTGAATGTCATGTAGTCAACAAGTCTATCCTTATTTTCACTGAGAGGGTATAACTTGTCTAGCTTAAGGTTTAGGTCACGCCAAAGTCTTGTGTTGATCTTAACGTCTTCCTCACACCTATGCTTATATTCCTCTGGAGACAAACCTTCCCAGTCATCAATCTTAGGTTTAGGCACACCATACATTTCACCATACTGTGCTAGTCCATGCTTCTGTAGGTGATGGTTTATGTACCAAGCTATAGGCAACGTATCTATAATCCTAGCCTTGATCTTTATGTCTAGGATCTTTTCCACTACAGGTACATCATACCTAACTATGTTGTGACCTATCAATGTATCAGCATTGAGAAAGAACTCACGCATCAATTCATAGTTGTGGGTAGAGTGTAGATAACCATCATCATCCATCCACGACACAACGTGTATCTTTGTAGGGTTAAACCCATCTGTTTCTATATCAAATACTTGCATTATTTTCACCTCTTACTATACCAGTTATTTTAGATTTAGTTCTACCAAGTAAAACCTTAGACACATTTCTTCTATCTAGACCAACTACCTCTGCTATCTCATAATTATTTAAATCTAACACCTCGCGTAAATTAAGAATAATCAATGCCATCTCATCAGATATATAAACTGGTAAACTTTTAACACCTTTTTTATGTAGTACGTTTTGAGATCTTGTAACCCACCTTAAGTTAGAGTAGTGATTATTTTCTGGGTCATGGTCTATGTGATCTATTAAAGCTCCTTCAAACCAACCTTCGCAAAATAATTTTCCTACTAATCTATGCACATAATAATTTTTACCTTGAATACCTATTCCCTTGTATCCATTTCTCTCCCAACCAAGTGTAATATTACCGCAAGGTCTTTTTATTCTTCCAAAACTGCTTACTTCATGGCTCTTATACTTCTTCCAGATTTCTTCACTCATAATATTTCCCTCAACATAAATGTATCTAAGTTAAATGCTAACTTACCTGCTTGTCCTTCTTCTGAACAAGGTCTGTTCTTCTCTACCTTCAGGTAAGTCGTGTTACGTTCTTCTATACTCTCAGCTTCTTTGTCTCTATGCAAGTCTATAATAACAGACGCACGTTGACCAATCATCTTACAATACTTTGGATCTCCATTCTCATTAGTGTGGGCAATAGTTACAATACCTACGTTTAACTCTGCGGCTAACTTAGATAGTCTTATAGATAAGTCAGCTAACATAGCTTCTTTACTTTCTTCTGATGTACCTACAACTACATCTTGTATAGGCTCAAAGAATACAAACTTACAGTCACATGCCTGACTAAAGAATCTTATCTGATCTATCAGTTCGTCAGTACCTTGACCATCACCTAAGTAGAACTGATAGAAGTTCTCATCTTTAGTTAAGTTACCTATAGCTTCACGTACAAGGCTGTCTGCATCTTTCTCATCAATCAGGTCACGTCTTGTTAGGTTGTCGCCTACCTCATACGACACAAGACCTAGTAGAGATCTTAGCTTTGTTTCCTCTAAGTGCCATGCGGCAATAGGTATACCTTGTTGCAACATACTATATTCCATGTAACGCATAAGCTCAGTCTTACCTATACCTGTAGGAGCTTTAAACACTGTGAAGTGTCCTTGCATCAAACCTAGTATCTTTTCGTCTAATGCTTCTATACCTGTCTTGTAGTAGACATGCTCAGGTGTATCCTCATACAGCTTAAGAAACTGGTCAGAAGTATTTAGTATGTTCTCAGGTGTGTGCTTAACTGGATTCCACCATAAGCTCTTAAAGTCTGCACTTCTACCTGCCTTTAGAAAATCATTAGCATCCTTAAAGTCACCATGCTGTACGCGATATATTTTGTTAGGGAACAACCTAGCCATACGATCAGCTAAAGCATTACCTGCCTCATCATTATCTACAGACAACACAATCTTCTCAAAGCTACCTAACCAGTCTTTACAGTTCTCCCATAGCTTCTTAGAGGGCGTAGCTGATGGTAGTGATACAACAGGGTTAGTATACTGCTTACCAAGCATCTGTGCCGCTGACAGAGCATCTAACTCGCCTTCTGTTATTGTTACTATCCTACTACAACCAGCAGGAAACAAATTCATACCGAACAACTCATCACCTTTAAAGCCACCCTTAGCATAAAAACCTTTCTCTTGTAGATTACGAACTTTAATTCCTCCAGACGGGTACACGTACTCTTGTCTGTCTTCGTATGTTAGTACATTGAAGTCTTGCATTGTACCCTGCAAAATCCCTCGTAGGGGTAAGTGGCGACCATCAGAGATGTTTTCTATTCTCTTAGGTGTAAACTCTGTTACATTCATACTATCTCTATTTTTCTTTGGGTAGCTATCATTAGCCCACTCATGTGTTTCATTTATTGATGGGTAGTGAGTACCACAAGAAAAACATTTACCAACCTTCTTCTCAGTATGGTAAGAGAAAGCATCACTAGAACCACAAGCCACAAAAGGGCAACGTTGTTTTGTTAAATCGGGCATACTTACGTTTCTTTCTATTAGTAGTTTGTACTGGTAAGAGTAAAACTTATGTTTATACTTACGTTGTCTATTTATCTATAACGTCTAAAATCATAAAAGTGCAAGATCACAAATTGTTACAAGTTTGTCACGTATGTTATTTCTTATCTGTTCTACAGCTTGTCTAGACACATTTAACACTTTAGAAGCCTCTGTTAAGTTATTGTTGTTATTGTATAAAACTATAAACAGCTTCCACTCTTTAGGTGAGAGTTCTTTCTTTAGTACCTCGATAGAATTCTTTAACTCATAAGAACCAAATAAATCTTCGGCAGGTATTTGCTCCTCCTCTGCGTCTACATATTCTATGTTGTCATCTTTTACAGCTTTACGACCTGCTCTACTTTTAGGATAAGATAAGTTAGAAGATCTTACGTTTAAGTAGTTAGACATTTCGTCTCTGGCTCTGTAGTACATCTTGTGGGGTTCTATGATACCCTCAGCTCTCATGTTTAAGCATAAGACTACACCTTCAGATACTATATCGTCGTAGTCCTGATGGTTGTAGTACTTACTGGCTAACCTTCTGCACATATCCAGTATCTCTTGATTATCCATCATATAAACAACCCTGTTACATATAACATTGCCTTAACTAACACGAAAGCAGTGCCAACAAAAGATAGTATTACCATAGCTAGTAATGATATACCAAACACCATTGCTTGTCTCTTCTCTTTATTCTTCTGTTCTGTATTCCTGTAATATGGTTTATAGTTTTCCACTGTCATGTTCTCCTCTTGTTAATATGCTCATTTACAATATCACGCTTAAATCTTATCGCTTCTGATACTGGCTCTTTAGAATATATGATGTCGTTAAGTCTCACAACTAAATCACTCGTAAGTATAAAGTCACCATGTAATTTTAACTCTCTCATTAGAACATAACCTTTCCGTCTAATATTAATGTGTCATGCCAAGCCTTAGTCTCAGCTCTTAGTGCATAGAAGCCTGTCTGCTTAGCTATACTATTAAGTTCTTCTAGATCAGACCTTATCAACCCTAAGTTCATAAGCTCCATTTCCATTGAGGGGGGTAAAGACATATTATACCTCTTTCTTTCTTTCTTCTAGTAGATTCTCAAGGTGTCTAATCATATTTATTTTAGTTTCTTTATCTACAGACTCCATAGTAGCCTTAACTAGCCTATGTATTATATTACCGCTTAATACAACATGCTTATAATGCTCATCTCCTAAAACTGCATGGTGTTTATAACCACTTCTGTCTGTTGCATTTACATATACTTCTGTATAATGAGGTGTATCTTTTAAACAAAACATCTCTTTAGGCCACTCGTCTTCTCTACTATCAAAATCATATACTCTAACTACCATGTTATACCTCGTTACCTAAACCAAAGATACGACGACCACCTGCTACAAAACCTAACACACTGTCCACATTAAAGCACTTGTAGCCTTGCTTAGTCTTCAGTGTGATGTACCCTGCCTTGCGTAGTGCTTCAGCCGCTATACGACCTCTCTCATTGCCTTTGAGGCCCTTAATAACATTCATACGACCAGTGTATGTACGTTCCTCATTGTCTTTAGTTAAGAACTTAACTGTGATAAACTTGTTTTGGTTCTCTGATAATACGTTAGTAACCATGTTTGTTGGTAAAGTCATTATATACTTCCTCCGATTTGTCTATTAATTTCCACTGGGAGGGTATGTCCCTCTTGTTCTACTACATAACTCCATTCTGCTTCCATGTCAATAGCATAAGGTGGCCTCATATCTAACGCTGTTACATTAAATGCAACAAAGATAGAAATACCTAACACGCCCTTTTCTATCGCATAGGTGTTATTGAAGTATCTAGCTCTGTCTTCAGCTTCTTCTAAGGTATACCTATGACCTGTATCAAGTCGTATGCAACCATGCTTAGGATGTACACCTGCTACTATGTATACTCTGTTTTCTTGTTTACTGCTCATTATTATTATCCTTTTAAAACAACTGGTTATCTATGGTTTGCTGTTCGTAGCACTCTTGACATATATCAAGATCAGTAAGCTCCTCAAGATCTACAGGTTGCTCACAATTAATACAGAAGATCTTATTCTGTTCTAGCTCTACTACATAATTACCTATCTTACTCATTATTATTCTCCTTGTTAAAATCCTCATCAGTATACAACGTAGGTATTCTTATACGCCTTACAACCCCGTCCTGATGCTCTTGTAACATTGACTCAGCAAAACTAATACGACCTACACCAACAAAACCATACTCAGTGGCATCTTCATACGCCACATGATATACTTCTATTAGCTCTACATATAACTCGTGTGGTATTTCATTGTCTAACAAAGCCCTAGTTAATTCTATCTCTGTCTTGTAAACTTCATTTCCACTGACGGGGGTAACAAACTTACCACTAGAATCCAAATCTGGTATCTTATCGCCACTCATTATTCATTCTCCTATCCACTCATAAGCATTTTCATTTACATACGACTTAGTATCATCAAGATCATTTAGTTTGTCTAACTGCTTTCCTGTTAGCTCTACACCATTGAATGTAGCTGACTCTACATACGCATCACAAAAGTCTGGATAGTCATACATATGTACGTCCCCTAGTGTAATGTCGTCTAATTGTTTAATGTTCATTGTTATTCTCCTTCTCATAAATATCGTGTGCCATCTGGCAAACCTTATCGTCTACTTCCATCTCATACTCACCATTGTTAACAAGTATCCAACCTGTCATGTTATAAGTATCAGGGCAAATATCTATAATGTCAAGATCCATTTCCACTTGACCATAATCTAAGTAATCAAAGTAAACTCTTGTGTCTACATGATTTCCGTATGTTGCTCTTGCTACGCTCATTATTACTTACTCCTTATCTTTTGTGCTACTTCTTCATACTGCACTAAATCTAGTAGATCGTCAAGTTTATTCTTAATCTCTTTTAGATCGTCTCTTATAGTGTCCACATCAAACTTGGCCTCATCAAGATAGTAAAACAGATTGTTTATTTTGTCTTGCTTTGATATACTATTTTCCCCCTTGGGAGTATGGTTTACATTTATACCACGATCAATGTCAGCTTTACAAACTTCTGCTTTACCTACAATAGTGTAAACATCTGATGAAATAGCTTCTATCTCTTTAATTATTATTTCCATTTTATTATTCCTTATTTCCACTGAGGGGGTCTATACGAATCACTATATCATTTTCCATCGGAGGGGTCAACTCTTAATTTCCACTGGAGGGGTATGGCTAATTTCGCTGGAGGGGTCACTCTCATTTTCCACTGGAGGGGGGTCATTTTCCACTGGAGGGGGTATGTTATACTATAACATTGTGTGATATAATTACATCTTGACGTGACATATTTGCAACGTGATATAAATGCAACTGATTCTATATTCTGTACTTTATCTATTGACAGTGACATAAATGCAACACCCTTGACGATTCGTTTATATATGATTCGATTCTATTGCGGTATAAATACAACATCAACCAATTAATTTAAATAAATAGCTTGACACCTAGATTCATGATTCGAATCAAATGTTTTGATAGGGCGTCAGTCCATTTTACCGCGAATTTTATTTTGAGTATATAGACAATTTTGCATACCTGCTATGCGTCCAGTGCATACTACCAGCTGGTTCTATGCGTTCAGTGCATATTAGGTATGCGTTCAGTGCATAGATATGTTTTGATTCGGCATCCCCCATTTTTACCACGAATCATTAATTTTTGTCAATCCACCTTGGAACGCTCAAATTAGTCTCGTGACGGCCTCTAACCTTCTAGGCTATGCTACTATATAAAATTGATTCGGCGGCGTTACAGCGTGTCAACCCCTTAAAACTACATATATTTTTGCATGTTTATGATTCGTTCCCCTTGACAAGCCTTTGTTCATGATTCGTTCCGCGATCTATATTTTTTGCTTGTTCCCTATTTGTTCTACTTGCATTAAAACGAATCGCAGGCTATATAATAAGGACAGTTTAACAATGGCTAAGGAGGCCGAATCAATGAATAATCAAAATCAATCAAACCTAGTTCTTAATATTAGAATGTCTGGAGATACTTTAAAAGAATATGGCCTGCTAGCTTATCATAATGAATTAAGTGAACATTTAGAACGAGATCACGACTCTGATTATTGGACAAGAAGTTTCGAGGAGGAGCTGGTCAAAATGATGAAATTAATCAAACGTTATAACGACGAAGTTAAGGAGCTAGTTAAATGATTAGTTTAATATCTGGCCTAGTGGTCATTACTTGCATCATCTTAATTTTATTCATGGAGAATAACTAATGTCTTTATTTAACACACCAGAATCAAAATCAGATCTACAAGCGTGGATTGCTTCAACTAATGAACCTATGGCAACTATTGCCGCAGGTATGACAGAACAATTTATATTGTCACAATGTGAGTTCAATAAACTAATCCCTATTATATCAGACTCCTTTCTAACCAAGTCATTACCTAGTGATTTTAGTGATTTAGAATGTTATGACATTTACGAATTCATTGAGGAACATATGGAAGAGGATTTTGAGCATATGTTGCCCGAGTCAATATTTGAGATGATCGAGAACATCGCAAGTAATATTCATCATAAAATAAGGAGGGCAAAATAATGGAGCAACTAGTAAAGAATATAATTGCTACTCGTAGGAAAGCGACTCTTGATGATATTGAAAGCGGTATTGGATGGTATGCAACGGCTCAAAGAAATTGCTTAGATATAGCGGAGTCTTTTAGTGTACCTCTTAATATTGTTGTAGGTGTTGTCTCGGCGTTATCACCAAACAATAAATGGTCTAGAAACATTGCCAACGCGAATGACCTTATAGGCGCGTTTATTAATGGTGATGCAATAGAGTCGGTTAAAGTATCCACCTATAACGCTATGAAACAAAAGGCTTGGGGTATACTTGAAGATATGCCAACTGATAACGACACAATTATAAAGATGTTAAACGGTCAAAAGATTATATCGTTTTATAAGTGTATCATGGATCTTGACGCTTGCTGTATTGATGGTCATGCTAGAAACATTGCTTATAATGAGCGTATAGGGTTAACAGATGATAGAACAAACATAGGCATACGCGAATATAGAAACCTAGTTGACGCATACATACAAGCATCTAAACGTTGTAGTATAATTGACAATGGCAAGCGTAGAAAATTAAAGCCCTATGAATTACAAGCTATTACTTGGACGGTGTGGAGAAAGCAATGGGGTATATCATAATGATTAAACAAGAATTAAACATACTACATGAATACCGCGTTAATATATATTCATCTGGAAAGCTATTTGCGTATTACATTGAGAAGAGTCACGAACTAGCAATTCAACGACTAGCCAAGTGCAAAAAGCAATATCCCTATTTATCTTTTGATATAGGCGGAGTCACATTATGATACGTTATAAAGCCAGTCTTGAAATAGGATTAAACGATCAAGAACCTATTATAATTTATTTATATGCTTATTCTATGGATCACGTAAAACATATACTAAAAGACTATTTTATAATCGGGATTGTTAAAGTATAACCTAAAACAGTTTAAATAGACTCCCAACTATACCTTAGTATTTATTTACTAGGGTATTTTTGTTTTACTTCAATAGTATAACTTGTGAATGTTATGTTATATTATAACACTTGTATTAATACATTGCCCTTAAACGATTCGTTATAGTGCCAGCCGATTCGCTCCTCTCGTCAAGGAAAAACTTGTGTCAAGTCCTTTATTTTTATGCGTATGTACGATTACGCTTGACATTTTCATTGGGACCCTCTGATTCGTGGGGGTGATTCGCCGCCGACCGTGGTAACACACTACATATCCGAAAACAAAAAAAAGTTAGTGATGCGTCATTGTGTCACAGAGAGCGCGTCTATTACTATACTACACAGAGTCATTACAAGAGGGCCACCCCAAAGAAACAGGACATGCGCTACCCACTTAAGTGAGGGACAACAAAAAAGATATGTTAAATATCAACGACTTATAAAATAGTTGTAATACTTACCTTGCACTTTACGTATTTTAGACGTTATATATAAGTAAGAGGTACTACTTAAGTTTCCCACTATCTGTTTACACTACTTACTGTTTACAGCTAACTGGTTTGAGAAACATAAGTGTATACGTAAGTATATACGTAAGTAGTAGCCAAACAGTTTCCATACTCAACCATGACGAACCTTTCCACTTAACTGAAATAGATGTGGTCATGCCGATGAGTTGTATATTTATAGAAAGAATTTATTATGGCTATACCTGCTAAGAAGTACAGTGAAGTTATTGCTAAGAAGGTTGTAGCTGGAATAAAGAATGGTGTTGCAGTTAGAGACATACTTGGATCAATACAGAAGTATCAAGATGCTCCATCTAGCACAGCAACATTCTATAAACTATATGGCAATCTAATAGCTGAGACTAAAGCTGACATAGTTGGTGAGATAGGTAACGTAGTTGTTAATGCCGCTAGAGGTGGTGACTTTAAAGCCGCTGAGTTCTTCTTAAGATCTAAAGGTGGTTGGTCGCCTAACAGTACTGTAAACGAAGTAGAGCAAGATGTTGACCCCGACTTAGATGAGAGTGCTATAGACAGTTTGATGTCGCTACTAGGGAAGTAGCACCGCTACGCAGTGAAACGGAAAGAACAATCCCGATGAAGAGACAGATAACGGCTGATACACTAAGAGAGCTTCCAACAAGTAAAGTCAATGAGTTGTTTGAGGCACTAGGACCACGTAAGGTTGAAGAGCTAAAGCACGACTGGAGCTTCTGGGCTAGAGACAATCAGTTAGCTCCAGAGGGAGATGACTGGAATACTTGGTTCATTAATGCTGGTCGAGGTTTTGGTAAGACACGTTCTGGTGTAGAGTGGGTAAGAGAACAAGTTAAGGGTGGTACTAAACGTATAGCCGCAGTAGCTTCTACTAACTCAGACATAGAACGAGTTATGGTTAAGGGTGAGAGTGGCTTCCTATCGGTATGCTGGAAAGGTGATAAGACCTATGCTGGCAAGAAGATGGGTTTCCCTGAATGGTCGCCAACAAAGAGGACACTCACATGGGAGAATGGAGCGCAAGTACAGTTCTTCTCCGCAGAAGAGCCAGAGCGTCTTCGTGGTCCACAGTTTGAATTAGCTTGGTGTGACGAGACAGCCGCTTGGAATAAAGATATGGATACTTGGCAGATGTTGCAGTTCTGTATGCGTCTCGGTAAACATCCTCGTATCATGGTGACTACTACACCTAAGCCAACTAAACTGATACGTCAGATACTAAAAGATCCTAAGACTACTATTACTACAGGGTCTACTTTTGATAACTCTGCTAACTTAGCTAAGACATATCTAACTGCTGTTAAAGAACAGTATGAAGGTACTAGACTAGGTAAGCAAGAGCTTTACGCAGAAGTCTTAGAAGAAGCTCAAGGGGCTTTATGGACAACTGCCATGTTGGATGACGCATCTGTTAAGTTAGATGACGTGCCAGACCTTTCCCGTATTGTTGTAGCCCTTGACCCTGCTGTCACCTCTAATGCTGAGAGTGATATGACAGGTATTGTTGTAGCAGGTATAGACGTTAATGGCATAGCTTACGTATTAGGTGATTACACTGACAGACTATCCCCTCAAGGATGGGCATCAAAAGCAATCGAATTATATTATCATCACGAAGCTGATCGTATTGTCGCCGAGGTAAATCAAGGTGGTGATATGGTCAAAACAACTATACATGGTGAAGATGACACAGTACCTTACAAAGCTGTCCGTGCATCTAGAGGTAAATTTGCTAGAGCTGAACCAATATCTGCACTCTACGAGCGTGGACTGGTCAAGCATGTTGCAAATCCTAAAGATAACGCTTCACTCAACGAACTAGAAATACAAATGCGAACATGGGAGCCATTAGGGTCGATTGGATCTCCTGATAGATTAGATGCTCTGGTATGGGCAATCACTGACCTCTCACTTAACGGATACACAAAACCTAAACTTTCCCTCGCTTATTCTAGTGTAAAGGGACTTTCACGTTAACTATAGAAGTATTATTGTCATGGTAAAGAAACTCTCAGAATCAAAAGCTAAATCTACATTAGGAGTAGCTGGTGATAACACATACAACGGTCAAATCCGTGCTGACGAGTTCCTACCTGAACTTCGAGGTAAGAAGGCAATACGCAAGTATCGTGAGATGCGTGATAACGATAGTACTATTGGTGCTGTCATGTATGCTGTTGAGCAGATCCTGAGAGATGTAGACTTACACGTAAAAGCAGTAGACGATAGCCCTGAAGCTATAGTAGAGAAAGAGTTTGTTGAGAGTATCTTAGTTGATATGGAACATTCTCTTGATGACCACATAGCAGAAGCTATATCTAATTTGTCGTATGGCTTTAGCTGGAATGAAGTTATATACAAGAGACGTGTAGGTCCAACAGAGAGATCACCTAAGAAGCACTCTAAGTTTACAGACGGACGTATTGGTGTTCGTAAGATATCTGCTCGTGCGCCTTGGACTATAAGTAAGTTTGATGTAGACCGTAAGACTGGTGAAGTGTTAGGAATAGAACAAGAGATAGGTTATAGAAACGGCAGAAACTATATACCTACGAACAAGTCTCTTTATTATAGAACAACAAGTTTAAATGGAGATCCAAGTGGTCGCTCTATTCTTCGTAACGCTTATACTTCTTATGAATATCTTAATAACCTACAAGCGATAGAAGCTATTGCAGTAGAACGTGAGTTAGCTGGTATCCCAGTAGCTCGTATTCCTGCTGAGTACCTATCAGGTGATGCTTCTGCCGCACAGTCAGGTTTCGTTGGAAACTTACAACAGATCCTTAGAGATGTTAAGTTTAACGAGCAAGGTTACATAATATTACCTTCTGACAGCTATCCAGATAAAGATGGTTCTCCTACTAACCAAAAACTAGTTGATATAGAACTTATGTCTTCTAGTGGTAGCCGTAATATAGACATTGATCCTATTGTTAAGCGTTATCAGCATGACATAGCAAGATCTATGCTTTCCGAGTTTCTTCTACTAGGATCTCAAGGTGGTTCATACGCCTTATCCAAGTCGAAGACAGACCTGTTCCTTCGTGCGCTTGAGAGTTACATCCAAGCAATCACAGATGTTCTCAACAAACAGTTGGTCGAGCGACTGTGGGAGTTGAACGGTCTGAACTATGATTTAATGCCAACTATTGAAGCTGGTGATGTTGCTCCTCACGACTTACGTGAGATTGCATCCTTCTTACGCAACCTTAACGGTGCAAACATTAACGTCAGTGACCACCCAGAGGTTATCCAAGACCTTATGGATATAGCTGAACTAGATTACGATCCGAATGTTACTGTAGCCCCAGAACCAGAAGTAGAGGAATAATATGGCAACTTTAAATAATAGAGTTCTAGATAACGGGCTTACTGTCTTAGACACAGAAGCTAACCGTATTGACTTAACTTCTCAAGAAGCTACAAGCTACTCAGAAGCCTCTTCTACTTATACTTTAGGTAATTCTACAAGTCTTTCTATTGCTTCACCTACAGACCGATCAGGTGGCGGACGTGAAGTAGTAGTAGCCGCAATATCAGATGGTTCAATAACTGGTAATGGTACAGCAACTCACTACGCAATAATTGATACAACTAATTCCCGTCTTCTTGCAACAGGTTCTCTTACTGCAAGTCAAGTTGTTTCATCTGGTAATACTTTTTCACTAGGGTCATTTACTATCGGTATACCTGATCCTGCATAATAGAGGTCATTAAGCATGACAAGCAGGATTCTACAGGAAAATAACAGTTTAATACTCACTCAAGCTAGTGAGCCTATTATCAATGAGAACTACATAGGTGCAAATAGCTTTGTTGTTGTTGCTCCTGTAGTTCAAAGTACTGCAATAACTCAAGTACATGTCAATAACGTAATAGACATTACAACAGGCCAACCTGTAGTATCTACTTCTTCTTTAGTTCAACTACAGAACTTAAGTACAAACGATACTACTACAGGTCAACCTTCAGTTTCTACTTCTAGTTTAAGTCAAGTACAAAACTTAAGTGCAAACGATACTACTACAGGTCAACCTTCGGTTTCTACTTCTAGTGTAAGTCAGTTACATGGATTGACTACAAGTAACACTACTACAGGTCAACCTATAGTCTCTGTTTCCACTGTAGTACAGTTACATTTACTAACTACAGGTAATACTGATACAGGTTCTCCTGTAGTATCTAATGCTACAGCAATAGAGGATGAGGTAAGTACAGCATCTCCTATTGTTACTGGAAACCCAGTATTAAACTCAACCCCGATAACTCAGTCTAACTCATTTTCCGCTGGTGGTATCTTAACAGGTAGACCAGATGTAGAAGATGCAACAGATCCTAACGAACAATATGAACAGGTGGTACAGCAGATGTTTGGTGGTTGGCCTAAAAGAATATACGATCATACTGATCTAGCTATATCTAGAGGTCACTCTCAAGGATATAGAACTCTATACAAGTTTGGTTATAACCCAGATGTAGATACTCAAGAAGAAACAGTTTGGGGTAATTCTGGTGACTATGTATGGTTAGATAATGCAGTTACTATGTTTGTAAGTAGTACAAGCGCAAATGACAACGGTACTGGCACAGGAGCTAGAACTATACTCATACAAGGTCTAGATGAAGACTACAATGAGATAGAAGAGACTATAACTCTAAATGGACAGACACAAGTAGCTACTCAGTTGTCGTATTTAAGAATATATAGATCTTTTGTTACTTTAGCAGGTTCTAATGAAGGCACTAGCGGTGTTATATACATAGGGTCTTCTGGTGCTACAGGTGGAGTGCCTAATACTACAGTTTATGCTAGTGTAAGTATAGGCAATCAGACACAGATAGCCGCATATACAGTACCTGCTGGATATACACTATACGTAGACGAGATTAATTTTACTGCGGCTGTATCTCAATCTAATAAGTTAGTCCACTGTAAGTTTAACAGTAGAGATTATGAGTCTAACGTATTTAGAACAAGGTTTGTACAAGTATTACAGAGTAATCAGCTAATACAGTCATTTAAGTACCCACAAGGGTTCGCAGAGAAGACAGATTTAGAATGTAGGGTGTCTACAGACACAAGCAACACTGCAATAGGCGCATCTTTCCAAGGTGTATTAATTAAGAACGAAACATAAGGTTATTTATCATGAAAGTCGGATCTAAAGTATCTTGGAACTCATCTGGTGGAACTGCTCGTGGTATTGTACGTCAAGTAGTAAGAGATGGTACAGTACCTAACATTCCAGTTAAAATAACAGGTACAAAAGAAGAACCTGCCGCACGCATTGAAATAACTGACGACAAAGGCAAGCCTACAGGTCAAATGGTAGGACATAAGGTTTCTACTTTACGTAAAGCTCAATATGCTAATGATATCTTTACAACAGAGCCTGAAGCTATATCTAGATCTATGGATTTAGGGTTAGAAGGAGCTACTCACGTATCTGACTACAATGGACAGGCTGTATACATGCCAGCAGAGAGCCATGAGGCGTATCTAGCCTACTACGAGGGTACTGAGGCTATGGAAGAGCCAGAGAAGCCGTCAGTGGATCGCATAGAGGCTCTCAGGGCTATTGTAGCTGAGGTAATGAAGACTGAATTTGCTAAGGCTGATTATCAAGGTGAGAAAGTCACTTTAAATAAGCCTAGACGTATACAAGGTGGCAACAAGAAGTTTGAAGTCTTTGTACAGTCTGGTGGTAAGGTTAAGAGAGTTACATTCGG
>ENA-OQVM01003061-OQVM01003061.1-marine-metagenome-genome-assembly--contig:-NODE-3061-length-18569-cov-7.473232_pt1 | contig 18569 bp, 18 predicted proteins | sample MGYA00237776_ERZ505498 | MGnify/ENA primary metagenome ERZ505498 (study PRJEB26159, sample SAMN06265151) | marine metagenome | isolation source: Helgoland LTER site | place: Germany:Helgoland, sampling... | reverse complement strand
GAAACTGGGCGGTTGACAGATGATGCCCGATACCAAGCCCGCTATGGCCAAAGCTGGATGCATGAAACGGCAGCTCAGTTAGCGGCACTTGGCGCGGAACGCGGGGTCGATCCGGCCACGCTCGCTGTTGCATGGGCCGCAAAACATCCCATAGGAACACTCCCGATCATCTCGGCGCGATCAGTCGAGCAATTGCGCCCGTCGTTGCTTGCCGAAGGGTTTGAAATGACCTCTGCGCTCTACGACCAGATCACTGCGCTCAGCACCACGCCCGCACCGGCAACTGACAGGCTGGAAGAAGCATGATTGATTTCCTGATTATCGGCGGCGGCATCGCCGGAGTATCGGCCGCCGCACGCCTTTCCGCACTGGGCAGCGTCACGCTTCTAGAAGGTGAAGATGCGCTCTCTTATCACACGTCTGGGCGGTCAGCCGCGATGTTTGAGCAAAACTATGGAAAGCCATCCACCATTGATCTTAACAAGGCCAGCCGAGCTTTTCACGAAGGCGCAGGTATCCTCAGCCCACGTGGCCTGATGCTGTTAGGAAGCACGGACAAAGCCGCAGAATTTGCTGCGGACCAAAAGCAAATGCAACTGGACGCAATCAGCATGTCTGACGCCAAAAGCATGGTTCCCATTCTCGATGAGGCAACCGTTGATCGCGCAGCATACCACAGCGCAGCTTGGGATATGGACACCGACAAACTGATGCAGACATTTGTCCGTATGGCGCGGCAGAACGGCGCAACTGTCAGCACCAAACTCCACGTGAAAGCGATCACCAAAACTGATGCAGGCTGGGGCGTCCACGCAGGCGATCAGGTGTTTGAGGCTCGCAATCTGGTGAACGCAGCGGGCGCATGGGTGGATGAGATCGCAACGATGGCAGGAATAATTCCTTTGGGCTTCACACCTCTGCGCCGCTCCATGGCGCGTATTCCTGCACCGGGCGGCCACGATGTCAGCAACTGGCCGATGATGTTCGGTCCCGGTGAAGAATGGTACGCAAAGGCGGATGCAGGCGCATTGATCGTCTCGCCCGCGGAAGAAGACCCCACGACACCGCACGACGCTTTTGCCGACGACATGGTGCTGGCCGAAGGGTTGGCGCGGTTTGAAGCAAACGTCACCGAACCAGTCACCCGCCTGCTCAGCTCTTGGGCTGGTCTGCGGACTTTTTCGCGCGATAGAACGCTTGTGCTTGGCCCCGACGTGGGCGAGCCCAGCTTTATCTGGTGCGCAGGCCAAGGCGGCTATGGGATGCAATCATCGCCGGCTGCCAGCCAATTGCTTGCCGATTTGGTGAGCGGTACAGCGTCCGAGTTGCCAACAGACACGATTGCTGCACTCTCCCCCAAAAGGTTTACATGACCCAACGCGTGAACAGCCAAGGGCAACCCATCGGAAATCATATCCCGGATTGGAAAGGCTGTGCCACGATCCCACACAGCACAATGCGCGGACGCACCTGCGATGTGGTCCCTCTGCATCAAGACCATTGTGCCGACCTGCATGCTGCCTTTTCCAAAGACACATCGGGCGCATTGTGGACCTACATGCCGGTCGGACCTTTTGAGACCGTGGCGGATTACGCAGACTGGGTCGCAAGAGCCTGCCAGAGCCGAGATCCATTGTTCTTTGCGGTGATCGACAAATCAACTGGACAGGCCGTCGGTGTTGCAAGCTACCTACGCATCCAACCGGAGAGCGGCGTTGTCGAGGTCGGATACATCACCCTTTCACCGCAGCTTCAGCGCACGGTGATGGCGACGGAGGCGATGTATTTGATGATGAAACGCGCGTTAGGCGAATTGGGCTATCGGCGGTATGAATGGAAATGTGACGCCCTGAATGCACCGTCGCGCAAAGCCGCCGAACGGCTCGGATTTCAATACGATGGGCTGTTCAAGCAAGCGCTTGTTTACAAAGGGCGCAATCGGGACACTGCTTGGTTTTCCGTTCTTGATCAGGATTGGCCGCGCGTGAAGGCAGGGTTTGAAGCTTGGCTTGATCCGGCAAACTTTGACGCTGACGGGAAGCAAAAGTCGCCACTGCGAACGAGCCTGCCGGACAAAAACGACCCTGTCTGATGCGTAAGGTGGGTTAATACCCACCTCACCCCGCTGCATTCATCAACCATCCAGGCGGATTGTCGTATTCTTAGGATCGTAAGGGCTATCTTCAACAATCTCTGCATTCCAAAGCTGGTCGAGCATCTTCACCTGCAGTTTCGTGCCAACTTCGGCCAACTCAGGCTTTACATACCCCATACCAATCGACTTCTCGAATGCCACGGAGTACCCACCAGACGTCAATCGGCCAACCCGTGTGCCGTCCAACGCATAAAGCGCCTCGCGCCCCCAAGGATCGGCATCCTCTGGCCCGTCAATCAGCAGCGTGACGCATTTGGATCGAATGCCTTTGGCCTCCATTTCAGCCTTGCCATTGAATTCCTTGGACAGGTCCACAAAGCGCGGCAGATCAGCTTCCAACGGTGTCGCATCACGGCCCAATTCAGTGCCAAACGCGCGATAGGATTTTTCCTGCCGTAGCCAGTTCTGGGCGCGTGCACCAACCAGCTTCATGCCATGCGGCTCACCTGCTTTTTCCAACAGATCAAAGAGGTAATTCTGCATCTCGATGGGGTGATGCAGCTCCCAACCCAACTCACCAGTATAGGCAACGCGGATCGCATTGACGGGGCACATGCCAAGTTCGATCTGCTTGGCGGACAGCCACGGGAACCGCTTGTTAGTAAGTGCAGTCGCAGGATCAGCATCGTTGATGACCGCATTCAGCACATCGCGCGACTTGGGGCCAGCAATGGCAAAGACACCCCATTGCGTCGTGACATTCTGTACGTCAATCCGACCAAATTCTGCTTCCTTATCTTCAACAGCTTTACGCAAGAAATCCGCGTCGTAATCTGTCCATGCACCAGCAGAGACCAGATAGTATTCATCATCCTTCAAACGCACGATTGTATATTCAGTGCGCGTGGTGCCATGATCCGTAAGTGCATAGGTCAGATTGATCCGCCCTACACGTGGCAGCTTATTGGTGGTGAACCAGTCAAGAAAAGCCGTCGCACCGGGTCCTTTGACGATGTGCTTGGTAAAGGCCGTCGCGTCGATCAGGCCAACGCCCTCACGGATCGCCTTTGCCTCTTCGACCGCATACTGCCACCAACCGCCACGGCGGAACGAGCGACTGTCGTGGTCGTTAAACCCTGCGGGCGCAAAATAGTTCGGGCGCTCCCACCCGTTTACAAACCCGAACTGCGCACCACGTGCGGCCTGACGGTCATAAGCAGGCGAAGTACGCAGCGGGCGGCAGGCCGGACGCTCTTCATCGGGATGGTGCAACACATAAACATGGTCGTAGCATTCTTCATTCTTGCGTGCCGCGAACTCGGTCGTCATCCAGTCGCCGTAACGCTTGGGATCAAGCGAGGCCATGTCGATCTCTGCTTCGCCTTCGACCATCAACTGGGCAAGGTAATAGCCTGTGCCACCCGCCGCCGTGATCCCGAATGAAAACCCTTCCGCCAGCCACATATTGCGCAGGCCCGGTGCCGGCCCAACCAGCGGATTACCGTCGGGCGTATAACAAATTGGGCCGTTGAAATCATCCTTCAAGCCGCTTTCTTCGCAGGAAGGTACACGGTGGATCATGGCCATGTACTGCTCTTCGATCCGCTCTAGATCGAGCGGAAACAGATCGGCGCGGAAACTATCTGGCACACCATGTTCAAAGACCGCTGGTGCGCCCTTTTCATAGACACCCAAAATCCAGCCACCACGTTCCTCACGCACATAAGACTGCGCATCGGCATCGCGGATCACTGGATGTTCGACATTGCCCGCTTCGCGGAACTTCACCAATTCTGGGTCTTGGTCCATCACAATGAATTGGTGTTCAACAGGGATGGCAGGCATTTTGATACCCAGCTTTTTCGCAGTGGTTTGCGCGTGGTTGCCCGACGCCGTCACGACATGCTCTGCGGTGATCACAATCTGCTCGTCAGAGGCGACAAGGTTGCCCCCCTTTTCGACCATCTTGGTGCAGGTTACTTCCCACGCATCGCCATTCCACTCAAACGCATCCGCCTGCCATTTACGCTCGATCACGGCACCATGTTGACGGGCACCCTTTGCCATAGCTTGGGTCACATCTGCAGGGTTAATGTAGCCGTCGGTATGGTGGTACAGCGCACCCTTCAGATCTTCGGTCCGGATCAACGGCCATTTGGCCTTAATTTCATCCGGTGTCATCCAAACGTAAGGCACATCACAAGTCTCGGCGGTGGAGGCATAAAGCATATATTCATCCATCCGCTCTTGCGTCTGGGCCATGCGCAGGTTGCCCACAACAGCAAAGCCGGCATTCAATCCGGTTTCTTCCTCAAGCGACTTATAAAAATCGACCGAGTACTTGTGGATGTGCGTCGTTGCAAAAGACATGTTGAACAATGGCAGCAGACCAGCCGCGTGCCATGTTGAACCAGAGGTCAGTTCGTCACGTTCCAGCAACATCACATCATCCCAACCCGCCTTGGCCAGATGATAGGCAATGGATGTCCCAACTGCGCCGCCACCGACGACCAATGCTTTGACTTGGGTTTTCATGCGCGCGACTCCCTTGGCACCTTTGGCGTTAACTTGCGCGAAACATGCGAGCGACGAAAGAACCAGCCGACCGGATTAAGCGCAAAACCGACAAGCGTGCTCAAAGCCAAGGCATGAGTGGGGGTTTCCAGACTGGCGAGGTAAGGGAAATTGTGCTCCCCTACGTTAACAGGAGGAACCAGCGATGACGATCTACCGACTAAGAGACGCCGCAACTTTGGCCGAAGCCTGTTACAAAGCAGAGCGGATCATCAAACCACCTGTAATCAAATCGCTCGACCACGATGATGTTCAGGCCCACCTACTAAAGGGGAATATTCTGCTCTTACCGGGGTCCAATTCGGTAAGAGATTACGTCAAGTTCAACCTACGCCCGCTTCGATTGGGTGATCAGCCATTGGTACTAAAGACAGCAACAAGTGCCGAAAAGGGCGCATCAGGCACGAAATGGCATCAAGGTTTCTTGCGCTATTCGATCGTGATCTTTGATTGGTTGAAAAGAGAAAGCGTGAAGCCCAAATACATCATTGGCCATTCGCTTGGCGCCGCTGCAGCACAAATCCTGTCCAAGACCTATAATGCACCCGCAATCGGCTTTGCGGCACCGCGACCGAAATGGAGCAAACATGGGGTCGTTCAAGATGGACGCTGCCTTCTTGTGAACCGGACTGACGATCCGGTTCCACGGGTTCCATCAGCCTATCACCACATGGGCAAGACGAAGTTGTACAAGTCTGAAAAGCACAGAACCATCTTTGCGCATTCGATGAGCCACTACATCAAAATCATCGAAGAAGACAATAAATTCAAAACCTTGCCTGAAACCTGGGGCGGCTAAAGCATCGACGGAACAACCAAATCAGGTGGCCTGTGACCATCTGCAAAAGTCTTGATATTAACAATCACTTTTTCACCCATTTCAATCCGCCCTTCGAGCGTCGCAGACCCCATGTGCGGCAACAAAATCGCATTCGGCAGGGCTTGCAAACGGGGGTTAATCTCGTGCCCGCGCTCGAACACATCCAGCCCGGCACCGGCAATTTCACCGGCGCGTAGCATCCGCGTCAGCGCGTTCTCATCAATAACCTCGCCACGTGAGGTATTCACGATCACTGCATCAGGTTTCATCAGTTTCAGACGCCGCGCGTTCATCAAATGAAAAGTTGACGGCGTATGAGGGCAGTTGATCGACAAGACGTCGACACGCGCCACCATCTGATCAAGGCTTTCCCAATAAGTCGCGTCCAGTTCTTCTTCAATTTCCGGACGCAGGCGTTTGCGGTTGTGATAATGCACTTGCATGCCAAAAACCGCCGCGCGCCGCGCCACAGCCTGCCCGATCCGGCCCATGCCCAGAATACCCAAACGACGGCCCTTGATCCGTCCACCTAGCATCGCAGTAGGCGCCCAACCGCCCCAGTCATCAGATTGCGCAACACGCAAACCTTCAGCCATGCGGCGGGTGACAGCCAGAATAAGCGCCATAACCATGTCGGCGGTGTCTTCAGTCACGACGCCAGGAGTATTAGAGACGTGTATTCCACGCTGACGGGCCGTTGCGACATCGATATGATCAACGCCAGCACCATAGTTTGCGATCAACTTCAGTTTTTCGCCCGCGCGGCCAAGCATCTTTGCATCAATCTTATCGGTGATTGTCGAGACAAGTACATCGGCACGCCCCATTGCATCGGCCAATTCCTCTGCTGTCATGGGCGTGTCATCGGTGCGCAGTTCTACATCGAAAAGTTCCTTCAGCCGCGTTTCGACAACCTCAGGCAACCGTCGCGTCACGACAACACTTAGATGCTTTCCTGGCATGCATATCCCTCCCACGGGTTTTCAAATCGGCCTTGTCATGGCAGGTTGCGCCAAAGGGACGCGCAGCACAAGAACCGCGCGCCGCAAAAAGAGCAGTTAGGGCAAACAATGAGTGTTGTAGCGCATTTGTTTCGCGTGTTTCAGATCGCAGTTGTTGCGATCATTCTTGGCGTGGGCACTGGCTTTGCCCAGCAGAACGATACGGGTCCGGCCATTGGCCCGGAAACCAATCTGCCCCTCCCGCGCTATGTATCGCTGCGCGCAGGCGAAGCGAACGTGCGGCGCGGCCCGTCACTTTCACATCGGATTGATTGGGTCTTTCAGCGCCGCGACATGCCGCTGCAGGTAATCGCAGAATATGGCCACTGGCGGCGCGTCATTGACCGTGATGGCCAAGGCGGCTGGGTGCACTACCGCATGCTGTCAGGTGCACGGACTGTGGTGATCGAAGAGCCGCAAACCGCTCTGCGCACCCGCCCGGAACCCGACGCGCTAGAGAATGCGCTTCTAGAGCCGGGCGTTGTTGCGCGGCTTGGTGACTGCAACCCCGAATGGTGCCAACTGATCGCAGGCGGTTATCGGGGCTGGGCACCTAAGACAGCGTTTTGGGGTGTCGCAGACGCGGAAATCCGCGACTAGGCCGCTTTGTCCAAACCGCGCCCTTTCAGCAATGCCTCAACACCCGGCAAACGCCCCCGGAATGCTGTATAAAGATCGGCCGCATCCACCGATCCGCCTGACGATAAGACGGTCTGCTCAAGGCGTTTGGCGGTATCCGCGTCAAACGGATCACCGACTTCTTCAAACGCAGCAAAGGCATCTGCGTCCATAACCTCGGACCACATGTAGCTGTAGTAACCACTGGAATAGCCGTCGCCCGCAAAGACATGTGCAAAATGCGGGGTGGCATGGCGCATGCGAATGGCGTGTGGCATCCCAATCTCTTCTAAAATCTCGGCCTGTCGTTGCATCGGATCAGCGGGTGCCGGACCATCATGGAAGCCCAAATCAACGAGGGCAGAGGCCACGTATTCGACTGTCTGGAAACCCATATCATAGGTGGCCGCGCCCAACATACGGTTCAACAAATCCTCGGGCATCGCCTCGCCCGTATCAGCATGAGTCGCAAATTCGGCCAACACCTCTGGCACTTCCAGCCAGTGTTCATAAAGCTGGCTGGGCAGTTCCACGAAATCACGCGCGACCGAGGTGCCTGAAATGCTCTCATAGGTCACATCAGACAGCATCTGATGCAGCGCATGACCAAACTCATGGAACAAGGTCCGCGCGTCGTCATAAGACAAAAGCGCAGGCTTACCAGCCTCTGGTTTCGCGAAATTGCAGACATTCACCACATGCGGGCGGACTTCCCCGTTCAAACGCTGCTGCGACCGCATGGCAGAGCACCAAGCGCCCGACCTTTTGGAACCGCGTGCAAAATAGTCGCCGATAAATACTGCAACATGGGCCCCGTCACGCGTTACTTCCCAAAGGCGGACGTCAGGGTGATAAACCGGCCCCTCAAATGGCGTGAACTCTAGTCCGAACAACCGGCTCGCGCAGGCAAATGAGGCCTCGATCATGCGGTCAAGTTGCAGATAGGGTTTCAATTCTGCCTCATCGAGATCATGCAATTCCTTGCGGCGCTTCTCAGAATAGAACCGCCAATCCCAAGGCTCTAGCGGCCCATCAAATCCATCGGCGTGCAGCATACGCTCCAATATAGCGGCATCATCTTCAGCCGCTGCCTTCGCTGGCTGCCACACCTGCATCAACAGATCACGCACCGCGCTTGGCGTTCCCGCCATCTCGGTTTCCAATTTGAAATCTGCGAAGGTGTCATACCCCAACAACTGGGCACGTTGTTCGCGCAACTTCAAAGTCTCTGCCGCGATACCACGATTATCCGTTTTACCACCATTGGCCCCACGTGCGCCCCATGCCTCATAGGCTTTCTGACGTAAATCGCGGCGCTCCGAGAATTGCAGGAAGGGCACAATAAGCGAACGGGACAGTGTCACAACCGGACCGCCTGCATCCTTCTCTTCACCTGCGGCCTTGGCCGTTGCGACCACAAAATCAGGCAAACCAATCAGATCACCATCGCCAAGGGTCATGAACCACTCACGTTCATCCGCCAGCAAGTTTTGCGTAAAGTCGGTGCCCAAGACAGACAGTCGCGACTTCACCTTGCGAAGGTCTTCTGCCGCTTTGCCTTCTAGCTGCGCACCCGCACGCACAAAGCCGCGGCGGGTCAGCATAAGCACCCGATCCTGCTCATCCGTCAGGTCGAATTCCGCACGTTTATCCCAAACAGCCTCAACCCGCGCGGACAACGCTTTGTTCTCTGACACCTCAGATCCATAAGCACTCAAAAGCGGTGCGAACTCGCGCTGCAATGCTTCGCGCTTTGGATTACTGTCGGCACCCGCTACATTGTAAAACGCACCCAGCACACGGCCAAGCGTTTCGTCTGCCTGCTCAAGTGCCTCAATTGTATTTACGAAATCAGGCGCCTCTGGGTTGTCCGCAATCGCAGCAATATTGGCACGCGATTCAGTTAAAGCTGCCTCAACGGCAGGGGCAAAATCCTCGTCCGTGATCAGATCAAAGGGTGGCAACCCAAAGGGTGTGGTCCAGTCTTGCAGCAGCGGGTTGGTCATAGAGATTCTCCTTTAAAGAAGAGATAGTGTTTGATGACAGAAACACCATAGGCCTACTTAGCAATGGAGAGGCCTTTGCCGCCACAAACCTTGCAGTCTTTGCTTGGCTTCACCGCAATCGTGCGTGTTTGTGCATAGAGCGCATCGTAGATCAGCAAACGGCCACCAAGGCTTTCACCTGCGCCCGTAATCAGCTTGACCGCCTCAACAGCCATCATGGAACCAATCACGCCCGGCAAAGGGCCAATAACTCCAGCCTCTGCGCAACTGGGCACAAGTGACGGGTCGGGGGCCTCGGGAAACACGCAAGCGTAGCATGGTGTCCCCTTGGCTGGATCATAAACACTGATCTGGCCTTCCCATTGCGTCAGCGCTGCAGCAATCAGCGGCTTTTCTGCCGCGACCGCCTCTTTGTTTACCAGATAGCGGGTGTCAAAATTATCGCTCCCATCAAGTATCATGTCATAGTCGGCAAAGAGCTCTGCCGCGATGTCGGCATCCAGCCTGCGGTGATAAGGCCGTACATTCACAAAAGGGTTTTGCGCCGCCATAGCTTCTGCTGCGGAGTGAACCTTGGGCATGCCGATATTGCGGTCCAGATGGATCACCTGACGCTGCAGGTTTGCGTTCTCAACAACATCGTCGTCGATCACACCGATTGTACCAACGCCAGCAGCAGCCAGATACTCCAATGCAGGAGCACCCAAGCCACCTGCCCCGATGACCAGAACCTTGGCATGACGCAGTGCTTTTTGCCCCGGCCCGCCCACTTCGCGCAAAATGATATGGCGGGCATAGCGGTCCAGTTCAGTGGGCGAAAAACTGTCGGATTTCACAACCGGAGTTTCCTGCACTGCAATGCGGGCACGCAAGCTGCCTAGAAATTTACGATACCCCCAAACCAGAATACCAAAGCCAAAGAAAACCGCCCAAAGCCGCGCATCCCCGCCTGTCGCCATGCGCAAAGGATGACCGTCGGGAAGAATGACATGGATGATCATGACGCCCACCAAAAGGATTGCCATCATGTTCCAGCGCACCGCGTTGGGCACCTTCATCACCCAACCTATCACCCAAAGGGTGATAGCCATTGTACCGACCATAATCATTGACCAGTAGATCCAAACCCGCCCGCACCGCGGGCTGTTTCATCAAGGGACACGACCGTTTCAAACTGTGCTTGCAAAACAGGTGCAACGATCATCTGCGCAATCCGCATACCATGCGTGACGTCGAAATCTTCGTTGCTCAAATTCACCATGATCACCCCAAGCGGTCCGCGATAATCGCTATCTATTGTGCCGGGCGTATTCAACAAGGTGATGCCGTGTTTCAGCGCAAGGCCCGAACGTGGCCTGACCTGTACTTCAAATCCTTCAGGGATTGCCAAGCGCAAACCTGTAGGAATAAGCGCCCGCGCATTGGGCTTGAGGACAACAGCCTGCTGATCTCGCAAATTCGCGCGCAGGTCAGCGCCCGCCGCACCCGCCGTTTCATAGGATGGCAGACCGAAACTTTGATCGGCCTCGTCTTCCCATCGAAATTGGATTGTCACACTCACGCAAGCGCCTCAGCAATACGTGCAGCCAATGTTGCGGCGACCGCATCTTTCGCCATACGCGGCCAGCTTTCGGCACCTTCCGCCGAAATCAACGTCACTGCATTCTCAGAACCGCCCATGATACCCGTCTCAGGGGACACATCATTGGCGACGATCCAGTCGCATTGCTTGCGCAAACGCTTGGCCGTCGCATTGGCGATCACATCGTCCGTCTCGGCCGCAAAACCCACAACAAGTCTGGGGCGCCCTTTGGTCATCTGGGACACGGCCGCCAAAATATCAGGATTCTCTGCAAATTCGAGCTTTGGCAGGCCAGACCCGTCCTTCTTGATCTTGCTATTGCCTGCATTCGCCACGTGCCAATCCGCAACAGCGGCAGCGAACACCGCGGCGTCTACGTCACCAGCAGCTTGCACAGCCTCCAGCATTTCTTGCGCTGTCTGCACCTTCACGACCGTCACATCCATTGGCGGCGGCACATCTGCGGGGCCAGTGACAAAGGTCACATCAGCGCCCAGCGCGGCCAAAGCTTTTGCAATCGCCGTCCCTTGCGCACCAGAAGACCGGTTCGCGATATAGCGCACTGGATCAATCGGTTCATGGGTCGGGCCGGAAGTCACCAAAACATGACGCCCCTTCAACGGACCATCAGCCAAAGCCGCATCAACTGCGGCAATAATCTCCGGCACTTCCGCCATGCGACCCGAGCCATATTCACCACAAGCCATATCGCCCTCATTCGGACCAACAACCAAAATTCCGTCACCCTGCAATGTCGCCAAATTACGCTGGGTCGCGGGATGGTTCCACATACGGACATTCATCGATGGTGCAATCAGAACGCGCTTATCCGTGGCCAAAAGCAGAGTAGAGGCCAGATCATTGGCAAGACCACCCGCCATTTTCGCCATCAAATCAGCAGTCGCAGGGGCGACAACGATCAAGTCAGCAGCGCGGGACAACTCAATATGTCCCATCTCGGCTTCATCTGTGAGATTGAAAAGGTCCTGATAAACCTTGGACGCCGACAATGCCGACAGGCTCAGCGGCGTGACAAACTCTGCCCCCGCTTTGGTCAGTACGGGCGTCACTTGTGCGCCGCGTTCGCGCAAACGCCGCACCAAGTCTAACGATTTGAAGGCGGCAATGCCGCCTCCAACGATTAAGAGAATGTGCTTATTTGTGAGCATCTAGTGTCTCCGGTCGGGGTCGTTTGACACTAGGTCAGATCAGACCGGAAAGACAATGTCCGTGCTTAGCCAAAAAACGCGTGCACCTCGGAGCTTTGGGATTCAAGGCTCTTGCGCATCTTGCCAAAGGCCGCAGCTTCAAGCTGACGTACACGCTCTTTTGAAAGGCCTAGCTCAGTGCCAAGGCTCTCGAGTGTACGTGGATCTTCACGCAGTTTGCGCTCGCGGACGATGAACTGCTCGCGATCGTTTAGATTGGTAAGTGCGGTCAGCAACCACTGGCGTAGCGTATCGTTGTCATGCGTATGCTCGACAGTTTCAGCAGCCTGTGGGCCATCATCTTCGAGCGCATCAATCCACTCGCGGCCTTCATCTTCGACAGACTGGGTCGCGTTTAGTGAAAAATCAGAACCGGACAAGCGGCCCTCCATCATTTCGACATCGTGCAATGGCACACCCACTTCGACGGCAATCATCTCGCGCATATCGTGCTTGTCCAAAACGCGGCCTTCTGCAGCAGCTTCGCGCTCCAACCGGGCCTGTACGCGGCGCATGTTGAAAAAAAGTGACTTCTGCGAAGACGTCGAGCCGGTGCGGACCATTGACCAATTACGCATCACATAGTCTTGAATCGATGCTTTGATCCACCAGACGGCGTAGGTAGAAAAACGCACACCACGGTCGGGGTCGAACTTATCAGCGGCTTTCATCAGCCCAACCGATGCTTCCTGAATAAGGTCATTCATCGGCGCCCCGTAACGCTTGAACTTAGATGCCATGGAAATGGCCAGGCGCATGTAGGCGGTGATCAAGCGGTGTAGCGCTTGTTCATCACGCTGGTCGCGCCACGCATAGGCAAGTGCAAGCTCGGTCTCAGCATCCAGCAGTTCTGCTTTCATCGCCGTCCGAGACAAAGTTTGATCAGAAAAACCGGTAACAGCCATTGTAATTCTCCCAGGTTGCATTGTGATGCATTAACTTTGTTGTCTGAAATGTTTACGCAGGGTTGAACGAGATGGATCACAAAAAGATATTGATATGCCATTGCCCAAACTTACTCTCGTCCTAGGCGGCGCTGCCTCGGGCAAGTCCACCTTCGCGGAAAGCCTTATTTTGCAGGGCGGGCGGGCGCCAGTTTATATTGCAACAGCCCAGATTTTTGATGATGAAATGGCCGAAAAGGTTCGGCGGCATCGCGAAATGCGGGGGGCCGGATGGACCACCATTGAAGAACCACTGGACGTCCCAAACGCGTTGTCACAGGTCAGCGCGACACAGCCTGTGTTAATAGATTGTGCCACGCTTTGGCTAACCAACGTAATATTGGGTGATCACGACGTTGCCACCCATTCCGCCAAACTGATCGCAGGCCTTGCAGCCTGCAAAGCGCCAATAGTGATCGTATCAAACGAAGTTGGCCAAGGGATTGTGCCTGACAACGCGCTATCGCGAAAGTTCCGAAATGCCCAAGGCCGACTGAACCAACAACTCGCAGCCGAGGCTGACCTAGTCATTGCCGTAATGGCGGGTCTGCCCTTGGCATTGAAAGGCGATCTGCCATGACGCGGCTCTGGATGGTCCGCCACGGACCAACCCACGCCAAATGCATGGTCGGCTGGTCCGACATTCCGGCAGATCTGTCGGATACGGCAGCTATCGCGCGGCTGCGGGATTTCTTGCCAGATGCACCCGTCGTGTCATCAGACTTAATCCGCGCTGCAGCGACCGCTGATGCCCTCAAACCGAACATTCGGCTGCCACACGACAAAAACCTGCGCGAGATAAACTTCGGCGACTGGGAGCTCAAGACGTTCAGCGCAGTCGAAGCACAAGACCCCAAGACAATCCGCGCCTATTGGGAAACGCCGGGGCATGTGGCCCCACCCAATGGCGAAAGCTGGAATTCGGTCAGGCAACGTGTTGACAGCGCCATCGACGATTACCTAGCGCATGCCCCCAAAGACCTGATCGTTGTCGCACATTTTGGCGTCATTCTCACACAAGTGCAACGCGCGCTTGGCATTGACGCCTACGAGGCCTTTAGTCACCGGATCAACAACCTGTCAGCGACGGTGCTGATCCGCGGCTCTAACGGTTGGACCTTCGATCACATCAATCACAACCCGTGATGGCCGTCGTCACAAATATTCGTTAGCGCGTGGCCGGAACGCTCGGCTATGAACTCTCCCATGACATATCAACTCTATATCGGTGATCGCACCTTCAGCAGCTGGTCGTTACGCGGCTGGCTCATGCTGGAAAAATTTGGGCTTCCTTTTGAGACCAACACGGTCGGACTCTACTCGGGAACAATGGCGGCAGATCTAGCACATCTCGCCCCAGCAAAGACTGTACCTGTGTTGCAGACTGCAGAAGGCCACATTTTGACAGACAGTTTGGCAATGGCAGAAACACTGGTCGAACGACATCCGGAGATAGACCTTTACCCGCGCGATCCCGCCGCACGGGCACTTGCACGATCCATCACCGCAGAAATGCACAGCAGTTTTGGCTCACTTCGCGGCGATTGCCCGATGATGATCCGCTATTGCTGGAAAGGGTTCAATCCCGCGCAAGCCGTCCTTGATGATCTGCAAAGGATTGAAAAACTCTGGGCGCTTGCGCGTGAAAGGCATGGCACGGATGGGCCGTGGTTGTTTGGAGCGTACTCGCTGGCAGACGTCTTTTATGCACCTGTCGCGATGCGGATCACGGCATACGACCTACCCGTTGGCAAAGATGCAAAGGACTACGTGGCAAAACACCTCTCAGATCCAGCTATATTGTCATGGCGCAAAACCGCATCACAAGAAATTCATGACCCTTGGCCTTATCCTTCGGAATTGCTCCGCACAGCTTGGCCCGGTGATGAAAATTAACCTTTCCTAAACCCGCCGCCTCTACCCGTTAACCAATGACGGGAGATTGCAATGGTCGCTTTGGCCTACACTGTGGCATTTGAGGGAATTGAGGCGCGCTTGGTCGAGGTGCAATGCGCCGTCACACCCGGAATTCCTGCGTTCTCGATCGTTGGATTGCCAGACAAAGCAGTGTCTGAAGCGCGCGAAAGGGTGCGCGCCGCCTTGACGGCTATGGCGATTGCACTGCCTTCCAAACGGATCACAGTGAACCTATCGCCCGCCGATCTGCCAAAAGAAGGTTCCCATTTCGACCTACCCATTGCTTTGGCCTTGCTTGCAGCGCTCGACATCATTCCACATGACGACGCCGCTCAAACCGTAGCCTTGGGCGAGCTTTCATTGGACGGAACGCTCGTTCCTGTCGTCGGTGCCTTGCCCGCCGCGATGGCGGCAGCCCAAGAAGACCGTACTTTGCTTTGCCCGCAGGCCTGCGGGGCAGAGGCGGCTTGGGTGGGTGCCGTCAAAGTAATCGCGCCACGTACGCTCGCGGACATGGTGCGGCATTTTACGGGGCAATCAGTCCTGCAACCCTCAGAACCGGGTGAGGTACTGGGCCAAAGCGGAACGCGCGACCTGTCAGAGGTCAAAGGCCAAGAGCGAGCTAAGCGCGCGCTAGAAATCGCGGCGGCAGGTCGGCATCACCTTTTGCTAGTCGGCTCGCCGGGGTCAGGAAAATCCATGCTGGCCGCGCGCATCCCGGGCATTCTACCACCTCTAACCCCCGTCGAAGCGCTTGAGACATCAATGATCCATTCGCTATCTGGACTACTCGATGAAGGCGGGATCAACCGGGAACGCCCTTTCCGCGAGCCCCATCACACAGCCTCGATGGCGGCGATTGTTGGCGGAGGACGCAGTGCAAAACCGGGCGAGATTAGCCTCGCACATAACGGTGTGCTTTTCATGGACGAGTTCCCCGAATTTCCGCGCACAGTGCTGGAAACCCTACGCCAGCCCATCGAAACTGGAGAAGTCGTGGTTGCGCGCGCCAACGCCCACGTCCGCTATCCCTGCCGGTTCATGCTGGTCGCCGCGGCAAATCCTTGCAAATGTGGCTATCTGTCTGACCCCGCGCGCGCCTGCACACGGGCACCCATCTGCGGAGAGGACTACATGGGGCGAATATCGGGGCCTCTTATGGACCGCTTTGATTTGCGCGTCGAAGTGCCGCCTGTGGCCTTTACCGATCTCGACTTGCCGGAAACAGGGGAGAGTTCCGCCGAAGTTGCTTCCCGCGTCGATCAGGCCCGGCGCGCGCAATCAGCACGGTTTGCCGATCATCCAGTAGCGCGGGTGAACGCAGATATGGAGGGCCATTTATTGGATGAAATGGCCCGGCCAGATGACGAAGGCCGCGCCTTGCTTGTCAAAGTGGCTGAACGGTTCGGCTTATCGGCGCGCGGCTATCACAGGGTTTTACGCGTGGCGCGTACGATTGCCGATTTGGAAGGTGCACAAGACGTGCGTAAACCGCACGTCGCCGAGGCCGTCAGCTACAGGTTGGCAATGGCAAAAGAGGTCTAGCGCCGCGCCTCAATCGCCTGCCAGATTTTCTCGGCGATGTTGACGCCATCAAATCTTTCAAGCTCCTGAATGCCTGTCGGAGAGGTCACGTTGATCTCTGTTAGCCAATCGCCGATCACGTCGATCCCGACAAATATCTGGCCCTTCTCACGCAAAAGCGGCCCAATGCGTGCACAGATTTCGCGGTCTCGATCAGTCAAAGCAACTTTTTCAGGGCGCCCACCGACATGCATATTCGACCGGGTTTCACCCGCAGCAGGAACACGGTTGATCGCCCCAACAGGCTCACCATCAACCAAGATCACGCGCTTATCGCCCTTAGCGACATCCGGCAAAAACTGCTGCATAATCAATGGTTCACGGTTAATACCCGAGAAAAGCTCATGCAACGAAGCGAGGTTGCTGTCGCCCGCCTTCAGTTTGAAAACACCTGCACCCCCATTGCCATACAGGGGCTTAAGGATCACATCGCCATGCGTTGCACGAAACGTCTTAAGCGTTTCAAGATCACGCGCAATCATGGTCGGCGGGGTCAAATCCGGGAAATTCAGCACCAAGAGCTTTTCAGGATAATTGCGCACCCAAAACGGATCATTCACAACCATCGTATCCGGATGCACCATATCAAGGATATGCGTCGTTGTGATGTACCCCATGTCAAACGGCGGGTCCTGACGCAGCCAAACCACATCAAAATCTGCAAGGTTCGCAACCTGCTCCTCACCTAGGCGAAAGTGATCGCCTTTGACGCGTTGCACGGTCAGCGGCCAGCCTTTGGCCGTTACGCGGCCTTGATCATAGGCCAGCTTATCAGGCGTATAGTAAAAAAGCTCGTGCCCGCGTGCCTGCGCTTCTTCGGCAATGCGAAATGTGCTGTCCGCATCAATGTCGACCGGACCGATCGGGTCCATTTGAAAAGCGATCTTGAGCGACATGGCAGGCCTCATTGATTAGTGTCTGCCGTGTAAATGGCGCAGCATCGCTCCATGTGCAATGGGCTGTCACATTTCCATAAAGGCGTTCTCGGTCACCTTTACGGCACCTATGCCGTTTACCATGGCCAAATCAAACCGGACGTCTGTCAATTGTCCGAGCGGCTCACCGCCCAGGAATTCGCCAGCACTCGCAACGATCCGTTCCATTTGACGGCGGCCCAACCGCGCCGCAGCAGTTGTAAAGCTGCGGCTCTTTTTCACCTCGACAAAAACTACGGTATCACCATCACGCGCGATCAGATCAATTTCACCGGCCTTGCCGCGCCACCGCCGGGCAGCAATCGCATGATTTCGGTTCATGTAATCATTTGCCACGATGTCTTCTGCCGCAAGGCCTGCATGATATCCGACTGATCCGCTCATTCATCGTCTCCCATACTTAAGGCCGTCTGATAGACTTGTCGCCGTGGCAAACCCAATGCACCCGCAACAACTGTCGCAGCATCTTTGACCCGCATCGTTTTCATCGCTTCACGCAGTGCCACCGTCACATCGACCTCAGCGACTTGCACAGCACCTGCGCGGCCAACCAAAACGACGATTTCTCCCTTTACCGAACGATCCCTAAAACCGTCTGCAAGATCACCCAAAGAACCACGCGTGATCTCTTCAAATTTCTTCGTCAACTCCCGACAAACCACTGCTTCGCGTTCACTTCCCAAAATATCGCGCAAATTACCTAACATTTCCCCAACGCGTTTCGGGCTTTCATAAAACACCAACGTAAACGGGATATCCCGCAGTGCCGCGATTTCGGTCTCGCGCTGTGTCTTGGCCGCAGGCAGAAAGCCCACAAAGGCAAAACGGTCAGTTGCCAACCCCGAAACCGTCAAAGCGGCCAGAACCGCCGACGCACCCGGAGCCGTTGTGACGGCCACATTTTCAGCAATCGCCGCGCGCCCTAGTTCAAATCCGGGGTCCGCCACGAGTGGCGTGCCTGCCTCAGAGACATACGCCACCGATTTCCCCGATTTCATATCGGCGACAAGGCGTGAAATAGCCCCTTCTCCACTGTGATCATGAAACGCCACCACTTTACGTCCATTCAGCGGAACACCATGAATTTCCATCAGTTTTCGGGCAGTTCGTGTATCTTCGGCTGCAATTAAGTCAGCCGACGCCAGAATATCCAATCCACGCAAAGTCATATCTCGCGCTGACCCAATTGGCGTCGCCACGAAATACAGACCGGCAGAGAGTGGCTTGTTTACAAAATTCATCTCTAGACCCGACAGCCCCCTGCTTTATGATGCCCCCAACATCG
>ENA-OQVM01003054-OQVM01003054.1-marine-metagenome-genome-assembly--contig:-NODE-3054-length-18578-cov-13.833523_pt1 | contig 18578 bp, 18 predicted proteins | sample MGYA00237776_ERZ505498 | MGnify/ENA primary metagenome ERZ505498 (study PRJEB26159, sample SAMN06265151) | marine metagenome | isolation source: Helgoland LTER site | place: Germany:Helgoland, sampling... | reverse complement strand
AAAGGAGGTAAAACTCTTAAAGGGGATTGGTGTATCCAATACTGAAGTGTTCAAATAATTAAAAAGTTTGAATAAAAAATTCCCAACCTTTTACTTAAAACTTGAGGTTGATACTATTTATATAAAACTGTTTAAAGATGAAAGAAACTAAATTAAATTCTGAATCAATAAAATGGATTAGAGAAAATCCAAAAGAATTCACAGAGGAGTTAATCAGAAAATCAGAATTGGTTAAAAACTTCTCTGATAAACTTGAACCCTACCGAAAAAATAAGGATAGAATAGGTTATGATAAATTATTTAAAGAATTACTAAAAAAAGAAGAAGAGAAAGAATGGAAGAAAGAATAACAAAACAACAATTAATGAAGATGTATAACGTAAATAGAACCACCATAGAAGAGTGGAGAAGAAGGTTTGGGTTACCAATGATAGAAATTTCATCTCACAAAAAATACATCAGGAAAACTGATTTATTAGAGTGGGAGAATGAGATGAAACAAAATCACACCTTAGTGTAGTTTAAAAATAATTATTATATCAAAATAGTTTTAATTCAAACTTTGATATACTTTGAAGATTGAAATAGTTATAGTTAATCTATCAGTAGGTGAAATATGGTGTCTTCATTGTTTTACAATAGGATAAAAGAATAATGAAGACTTTTATTGTAAATTAATGTGAAAGGGTAAGAACCTTTTGGAATTTACCCTTTTTATTGTTTTTAGTTATTCAGAATTTAGTTGGGGTCACAATTAGTAAAGTTTGGTTTAGGTTCTGTATAAACGATAAAATTTGGACCGTTTGGTGACCCAAAAAATGACCAACAATTATTTACATTTGACACATCCCAATTTGATAAATTTTGGTTGAAAGATGAATTCCAAAACATCCCAATCATACTCGTAACATTACTTACATCCCAATTTGAAATGTCTTGATTAAAAGAAGAAGTGTTGAACATTTGAACCATTCTGTTTACCTTACCTACATTCCAACTGGAAATATCACCATTAAAAGAAGAACTATAAAACATCTGTGACATATTCGTAACATTACTTACATCCCAATATGACAAATCATCTCTGACCTGAATACGACTAAACATCCCTGTCATATTCGTAACATTACTTACATCCCAACTTTTAATATCTCCAACAACCCTTGGTGAAATATCTAAATCATCAAATAGTCCATCCATATTCAAAATTTTTGATGTACAAACCATTGAATAATCCTCCCTGTTTTTTATTCTAGTCCTTAGTTGAACCTCACTAACAATTGTATATGTAATCCCATTGATTTCTCCCGTTTGACCAAGTTGACCCCATTCGTAACACTTAATGGTAACTCCATTTGAATCTAAATAAATGGGAGACAAAATACAACCATTGGAATCTACAGTTTCTCCACTTGGAGTATCTGTACAATTATCCATATCATCAGTTACTCCATCTCCATCAGTATCCTTCTGAGAATCAGAACAACCGTTTTCATCTACAGTTTCTCCAGTTGGTGTTGAATTACAATTGTCAATATCATCAGTTACTCCATCACCATCAGAATCCATTAACTTAAAGTTTCCAATTATGTTTTTATTACTATTCATAGTAATAGTTAGTGGTGATTCTGAACTATTTGAACTACCACTCCATTTATCGAACTCGTAATGAGTGTTAGTATTAACTTCTAAAGTAACCATAGTTCCTTCTTCGTACTCACTACTTGAAGGAGTTATTGTTCCTCCTTCAGTTGGATTGGAAGTAATAGTTAGTGTGAAAACCTCTGGAAGTTGTTCTTTTGAACAACTAATAAATAAAAGTGTTATTAAAGAGAATAAAATCTTTTTCATAGTTATAATTTGATAAATTATGATTCAAATATAGTTTATTCTGATTTACTTTAAACAATGAAGATATTATTAGTAATCTATCAGTTGGTGAAATATGGTGTCTTCATCGTTCCAATACATATTCAAAGAATACCGAAGGGTTTTTTAATATGAGAAGAACTTGATATGATTAGTATATAGGTTGTTCTTCTACTACCACTGTTTCTTTTTACCAACATTCATAGGTTTTAATCTTCCTCCTTTTTTCTTTTCTATCTCTTTTTGAGGTGGTGTGTAGTGAGGAGATTTTTTATATAAATCATATAAGATATCGATACCTTTTAGTTTGTAATTCTTCGTATCGTAGAACCTATCTAAGTTCCCATCTTTCTTCAGAGTACCTATCATCTTTTTCTTAACAACATCTCCCACATAAGATTCAATCTTTGATGTAATGATTTCTTTATGTTCATCACCCTCGTAATTCTTAGGGGATAATGAATTATAGTATCCCATCGGACCATCCTCGTATCTATTATTTTTATTGTAATGAGGAACATTGTTCTCTAATAAATCTAAATGGTAGGATACCTCATTTACAGTTCCGATATACACATATCTTCTCTTACCACCAATGGAGACATACATTCCCCATTGAGGATTCCCATCATCTTCACCACCTAAAAATGTGGAGAAAGTAGGTAGGAACTTCTTATAATACTTAATCATTTTATTGAATCCCTTAGTTCTATCACCCTTCATCTTTCTCAAACCCTCTTTGAGTTTACCAATCTTTACCAAATCAGATTCAATCTTCTTTTCCCTCTTACCGATATTACTCAGTAATCGTTCAAATTCTAATTTCTCATCTCTTTCCTTTTTTGGAATGAAATTAAAATCATCTCCAATTTTATTAATTCTCCATTTGTCTTCCATATTCCAAATTTAATAATTTAAAAATAATTAATAAAATTACTAACACTTAACTAAAAATTAGTTTGTAAGTAATCTCTCGAGTAATTTAAGGAGAGTTGTTAGAGGTTAAACTTCTCCACCAATTAAAAGTGAGAATTAATAAAAATTACTAACACTAAAAGTAAAATTAGTGTGTAAGTAATCTCTCGAGTAATTTAAGGAGAGTTGTTAGGGGTTAAACTTCTCCACCTATTAAAAGTGAGGATTAATAAAATTACTAACACTAAAAGTAAAATTAGTGTGTAAGTGAATTGGGTACTATGTTAAGTATTGTTAGTGAGGGGATGAGATTTGAACCCTCAATAAAGAAAAGAGAATCATTTAATTATTAAAAAACCGAAGAGTGAAATGGGATAACCTCACAAAATAAGTTATGAGTAAAGTAATTACAAAAGAGGAAGTGGTAACTAATAGTAACCAACCTCACAATCAGAAACCATTTGATGTTGTATTAAATGAAGAATTTGGGAAATATCAATCAAACGGTTTCAGTAGAAATTGGTTTGTTCCTATTGTTAAGGAACAATCCTTAATGAATGAATTAATCTCTATTCAATCCAAAAGAGAGGATAGTTGGGGAGTAAATTGGGATTTAGGTAGAATGTTTCCAAACACACTTTTAGAAGTTAATAAAGATGATGAAGGAAACCCAACATCAATTTATGTTCTCTATTCAAAGGGAGGAAAACTTTACAGAGTTGTTTCACAAAAAGATTACGGAGTAATCAAAAGTAGAATGGAACTGAAAAATGACAAGTATGTTCCCTATGAGAAATGTGAATTAGTACCTTTTGATGGAACAGTTGAAGAGTATGATAACAATTCATTGATGAAATCCATTTTCTATAAAAATGGAGTAAAGGATGGAGAATCAATTACCTACTATAAGGATGGAATAAATTCCTATGAGAAAACAACCTATAATAATGGGAAAAAGAATGGTGAATATGAGAATACCAAATATGGTATTAAAGGAAACTATATAAACAATAAAAAGAATGGTGTTTGGAAGGATTCACATAAGAACATCTATTCAAATTTAACCTCATCATATCAGAACAAATATGATTTATCTAAGTATGATGTAAAAAGATTCATTGAAAGAAACTTTGGTATAATTAGAGAATATGAAATAAAACATTCTGAAAAATGTGGTAAAGTTTTTTATGTAAATGATGTTCTAAATGGAGATTTTACAATCAATGGTTGTTTAGGTAAGTTTGAGTTAGGATTACCCAATGGGGTTATTAGTGAAGTGGTTAATAATAATTGGAAAGATGTAATAACTTCCAAACTTTATGTTGATGGAATTATTGATACCGAAGTTTATTTCGATAGTGGTGATAAAGAGGATTATGAAGAAACAACTTATGGAATTCATAACTATGAAAATGGGTATAGAAAAACATCTATTTCACTCTCACAAAATTATTACAATAATATTCCAACTGAATTAACATCTATTACAAAACAACACCTCAATGAAGATTTATTTTATTCTATTATTAAAACAGAATTAAATAATGGATACACATTAGAATCCTTTTTATCAGAATTTGAGGTTCTGAGGGTAACGGAATATAATAATGATGATAATTACAGAAGAAAATCTAAAACTATAATTGAAATTGAAACTACCAAATTAGAATATGGATTTAGTAATTATGGTGGAAGTGGATTAGATAGATATCTAATTGAGGAATGTGGTTATCCATACTTTGAAGTAAGAGATAAAACCTATAATAATTTTGATTCCTATGATATTCACACATCAGAAAATTACGAATATAGTTCTGATTATCACCCAAAAGTTTATTCACTTACAGAGAGTGGAGAACAAACTAAACTTTTTATAAACGAACAACTGATTGATGAAACCATTGGTGAAGAAACAAATCCTATTGTTTTAGAATTTGAAAAAGAGATTCTTCAAAACCTTTCAAACAGAATGAAATCCTCTTATGAAGTTGAACTCAAAAGAAAAGAGTTGAAAAAACAAAGAGAAGAAGAACAAAAACAAAAAGAAAGAGAAGAGAAAGGGTTATCCATCAATTCATTTCCAATGGATTAAAAAAATTTGAAATAAAGAATATAGAAAAGTTAGAAAAACAATTAAAATTTAAATAGATATGAGTTATACACACAAAATTAGATTTAGAGAATCATCACAATCTCCAATAGAAAAAACAAATGAATACAATACTTACGAAAAACCCTTTGTGGATGATTTTGGAATGGGTAGATGGGGTATATGTCAAACATTGAACTGTTGGAAAAATGAAGTTGAATCACAATATATGTTTTATAGAAAAAAAAAGAATGTGAAATGGTTAAAATGGAATTAAATAACAATCAAAGTATTGAAAATAGTAAGAGATTCATTAGAGAAAACTTCAAAGTTTCAAAGTGTCAGAAATATTTAGAAACAATTACAAATTAAGGAATAGGTTGAACTCATCTCTTAATTGAGTTTATTTAATATTCATAATTGAGAAACTCCCTCATCAGTAATGGTGGGGTTTTTCTTTGTAGAGAGGTTCTGTATTTTTATCAACAATAATTGAATTAGTAACTCATTCTATTCCACCAATCGGTTTTGTGTTTAAGTTGGTACTCATTCATATCTATTCTATCAAATAGGTGAAAGTTTTTAGGAACCAATCCCTTTTCTTCTAATTCTTTCAATGTGATAGTTCCATAACTATCTCTGATTTTTTTATTTAATTTCTTCTTTTTACTCATATTATAGTTTCTAAATCTTTTTTTAAATAGTTTCTACATTTAGTAATTGTTTTGGGTGAACAATTTAACCTTCCAATAATATCTCTATTGGATTTCCCCATCTTTAAGAGTTTGAGAATAGATTTAGTTTGGGGTTTTCTGAGGAACATCATTTCCGATTCTTCAGAACCAACCTTTCTTCCAAGTTTACCCCCATTAAGAACATATTGTTTTCTTCCCATTTCTGTAATCTCAAGAATTCTCTCTCTTTCCATTTCATATACTGATGAAAGGATTGAAGTAATAATATTCCACATTGGATTCTTCTCACCATCAGGTGTGTGAGATTCAATACCAATGTTTCTAACCTTGATTACAACTCCATTCTCAAAAAAGTAATCTAATGTGTTGATTGAATCTTTTAGGGTTCTACCACAACGTGACAAATCCTCAAATACTATCTTGGTTACTTTACCTTCCTTAACTAATTCAATTAGTTTATAACCACCTTCTCTTTTATTGAAGGGTATTTTACCACTTACACCAAAATCATTGATGGTTAAATCGTAGTTATCCTTATCTAACTTAAATCTCTCACCTTTCTGATTTATGGTGGATGTTCTATTGTATTTTATTATCATAACCGATTCCCTTTATATTCAACACTTAAATATACTAAATATATACGATATAACCTAATTAAGTGGATACCCTTTTATTATAAATTAAAGGGAATCAAAAAACTTATCTTTGTTTTTTAAACGAATAAAGAAAGTGGGATTAGATTACTACCAAGATTACTGTATTGAAACCTTTGAATCTCTTCAATCAAGATTAGATTCTAAAGGATACCTTCAACAAGATGTAAGATTGAGAGGTGATTTCACATCATTGGGTGGATTAAAAAAGATATACGGACATCTGAATCTTGATAACGATATTTTAAATGATTTAGGAGATTTAAACTATGTAAAATCTGATACTTGGATTCATAACAAGAATTCAAAACTTAACTCTCTTTGTAAATTGGAAAGGGTTGGGGGAAGTTTGTTAATCAATGGTTCTAATATCACTGATTTGGGTGAATTAAAAAGAGTTGGTGGTAAGGTAAATCTACGAGATACAAACATTACTGATTTAGGAAAATTAGAATATGTGGGTGGTGATTTATACCTACCAAAAAGATTAGAGGGTTTGAGTTTGGAAGGAATTGAGGTAAAAGGAAAGATTAGATTTTGGAACGATAAAAAGGAATCTAAAGTTGAACTTCTAAATGAACAACACAAAACTGAAACCGAATTATTCTTTTCAGATATTCACAATCAAGAACTCAAACAAAAGAAAAGAGTTTTAGATGGTAAATTCCTAACTAACAAATGTTTTAAAATATCTGAATATAACGGATATATAATAGATAATTATAGTGAGTTTATCTCCTTTGTTGATTTAGAAATTGATAAGTTGTATGAAGGAAATTATTCCTTTTATAAATCATTATTCGGTGAAATAAAATCAACAAAGGAGATAAATAATGAGTTTCCAAAGGTGAAAGTTGATAAAAGGAAAAGTGATTATTTTAATAAATTAAAAAAAACATCAAACTCAATTATTTTAAAGGAGAAAAACAAATATCCATTTACCAAATACATTGAACCACTTAACAACTTAAAGAACGATGAAGATTGGAATAGAGGTGTTTCCTCTTGTTGGTTGAGGTATGATGAACACAAATTAGGATTTGGAAGTTATAGTGGTGATAAAGAAGGTTCATTTATTTATTTCGTTGAAAATAAATTATTAGAAACCTTCTCCGTATTTGTTGATATACTTCAAAATAGATTTAGAGTTTCAAAAGGAATACCAAAGATTGGTGAAGGGTGGGTATCTGAAACGGAGTTGTTTTACAAAATCAAAGAATATTTTTCAAAGGTTGAGGTTAAACAACACGGAAGAACTAAATGGTTAGGGAAACAACACATAGATATTTGGATTCCTAAATACAGAATAGGTATTGAGTATCAAGGAGAACAACATCAAAAACCAATTGAGTTCTTTGGTGGAGAAGATGGTTTTGTTAAAAATAAAGAAAGAGATGAAAGAAAGAAAAGGTTGTTTAAAGAAAACAACTCTTCTCTTGTTGAGGTTTTTCCTAACTACAACTTTGATGAGGTTGTTTTAGAAATAGAGAGTTATATTAAATCCTTTACATATTGAATTACCATATCCTAAAAAGTGAGATGAAATATAAATCAAGGGAAGATGAACCTCTTTTGATTAAAAAATTATTTTACAAAAGAAATGGTGAGAGAAAGGTTGTTTCTAACTTTAAAAAGAGTTTTGATGGGTTGAATGAACATAGGGTTTTAGAGATACTTTCTAAAAACATTTACACCAAACACGAAAACTATCTTTTATTCTACCATTGGTATGAAAGGAAATATAAAATCAATGTTCTTGAGGATTTTGAAAACTCAATTTTAATAAATCCTATTAAAGAAAATACGATTGTTCCATCTGTTCGTTCAAGAAATAAAAGAATAGAATCAGAGTTAAGAGATGTGGTTATTCATAACCTTAATTCATCTAAATTCAATGGGTTTTCTGTATTCTATGAATACTTCTATGGATTTTTACCAAAAATTGAAAATTTCAGTTTTGATGAATTTATTGGTGAGGAATTATTGAATTATTTATTAGAGTTATTCCCCCACACATATCAAGTATTTCATGATAATGGTGATTTTACTCGTTTTGAAGATAAATCTCTTCCTAATCCAAAATATATCTTTGAACAAGAATATGATAATGTTCAAATCAGATACAACAAAGGATTACCTTGTTTCTATCCTCGTAAGATTGGTGATGAACAATATACATTTACCCCATTCAATTTCTTGAAAAAAAGTGTAAAAGAGTTAGAGGATATTGTAAGAGAATCAAAAGGATTACCAAAAATTGGTGAAGGGTGGATTTCAGAAACTACCCTCTATTATGAACTTAAAAACTACTTCAAAGAATACGAAGTTCAACATCACGGACAACCCTCTTGGTTGGGATTACAACACGTAGATATTTGGTTTCCAAAACTCAACATTGGTGTTGAATATCAAGGAATACAACACGATAAACCAATTGAGTTCTTTGGTGGAGAAGAGAGTTTTAAGAAAAATGTTGAACGTGATAGGAGAAAGAAACTATTATTCAAAGAAAATGATTCTATTCTGATTGAGGTACGACCAAATTACAATTTAGATGATGTAATTAAACTAATTGAATCATATATTAAATAAACCCCACCAAATTCTCTAAACCCAACTAAACCTCATCTCTAAACCCCACCAAATTTCCTAAACCCTCCAAACACCAAGAGGTTTCGTGTAACTGAGAAAATACTTTTTTTCCAAAATGGGTATCGGAGTGGTTTTTATATCGAGGTTAGTTTTTTTCCCCATAGGAATTTGATAGGGTAATGTGTAGTAGTGGTAATATTCATAAATTAATACCCCATTTTCTCTCTAAATTTTTTCATACCTCCACAAATTCTTTTGATACCATTATATAAATCCCTTCTACCTAAACTGTTTAAATCCTTTTCTTGAGGAAATTTCCCAATCTTTTTAATTATCACCTCAATTTCCTTTTCTATTTTTTCTTCACTCCATTTTCCTTGATACTCTTTTGGATAGATTTTTAAAAATTCTGATTTAGATGGAATTTTTAATTTTTCTGATACTTTTTTAAATCCTCCGTTTCTGTGAATTCCTCCAAGAATATCCAATCTTTTCATCTTTTCTAAATCTGAATAAGAAGGGATATATTTTAGTTTGTTGAGTTTATAAATCTCTTTTTTAAGAGAATCAATATCCCATTTTAATTCTTGTGGTTTAATATCAGTATTTAGTAATTTTTTAAAAGTATCAACTCCTCCATATTTGTGAATCATAGAGAGTAACCCTTCTCCTCCTTCGAGTTCTCTTAATTGGTAGGTTGTGGGGAAAAAACCATTGTTGTTTTTGATTATTAGTTTGAGTTCCTCAACAATTGTATTAATTGAATACTTTGAACCTCCTAAAAAATAATTTATATCCAATGGTTTTGAAACAAAGGATGGAAGGAATTTTTTAATTAATTTTTCAAATTCTGAATAAATTTCATCAAATGTTTTTGAAAAAACTTTTTCTCCATTAATACCTATTAAGTTTAAACCTAATTTTTGATATTCTTTCTCTTTTTTTAATCTCTTTTTTCCATATTCTTTTTCAAAATCTGTTCTTTCTCTTGTGTATCCCCAAACTTCAACATAAACAATAGTTTTATTGAGGTTAAGTTTAAAATCATACAAATACCCTTTATTAATATCTTTTGATATAACTCCCTCTGTTTCGTGTTTTATGTTATTAAATGAAAGAAAGTTATCAAACAACAATTCATAATTACTCCTTACCCTATCCCCATCTTTGGTAATCAATAAAATTGAATCATTGAAATAATCTACTTTTTCAAGGAAATCATTATCAAGTTTTGAAATATGTTGATGTAAACTTCCATACCCAAGTTCTATTAATTCTTTTGTAGGTGGTATTCTTCCGAATCTTGAATAAACTTTGAGTGTTTCTTTTTTAATATTTTCTTTACTTAACCAATAACCACTCTCTTTTGGTGTGGTATATTTTCTTGGTTTTGTAGAATACTTTTTCAAAAAAGGTTCTTTTAAACTTGGGTTTTCTGAAAGTAATCTTCGTATCGTTGATAACCCCCTTTCATCCAATTCTGTCTGTGAAGGAAAGTATCCAAGTTCATTTATGATTTTAGTTAATTCTTGATTAATCCTTTGAGGGTTCCAATACACTTCTTTGGATTTATCAGAAAAATCATATCCTAAACTTCTTATATGAATTTTGAAGTTTTTATATGTTTTAAATGTTTGTGTTATCCCAACATAAACATCTTCCCCCATATCTTTCAAATCATTTCTTGATGGAAAATGATTTAGTTCCTTTTTTTTTAAAATCTTTAGAAATATATCTACTACATCTTCCTTTTTCCAAGTTCCTTGTGTTCTTCTACCAATACTTTCATCATAATTATTCAACCCCATCTTTTGGGATAAGTGGAGAATACCTCCGTGATATTTCATTATATATCTTGGAAGGGAACTACCAATCTCTTTAATCATTTCATTATTGGATGGGAATCTTCCTAATTTATCTATTATTGGTTGTAGTTCCCTTTTAACATTATCTATGTTCTTCCAATAACCATTTGGTTTTCTCATAATGTAAAATTACAAAAAAACAACTCTGTAATACTTATAGTAAGAGGAATGAACCTCTATGAACTAAAAAGAATAGAATTATGGAAGAAATAAACGAATACGAGATAGATGGATTAATTCAAACGATGAAGGAAATGGGTATCAAAGGTTTAATGAAATACACAGATGTATTGGTATTAAACCATATGATTAACAGAAAATGGATACCACCAATTGAACAAAGAGATGAACTGATTAAAACCTTAAAGGGTGAATCAGATATGGAATACAACGAAATAATGAACCTTATTCAGAGATATAATGAGTGGAGGAAGTATTTACCATCTTACTCTTTAAGGTTGAATCAGAACCTTGATGGAATAAATAAAAGAATGAATTCTGTTATTCCATTTCAATATATTGGGAATTCACCCAACAAAAGATTGATTGGTTTTGTAGATGAAGGGAGTGATATCTCTATCTATGATGGAATAGGAAAGAATCTGATAAAATTGGGTTCAGTAGATAAGAAAAGTTGGAGTATAAGTTGGGGAACTCACTCTTTACTTCAACAAGAACATTCCTCATATATAACCTCATCAGTTAGAAAACTTAAAGAACAAAAGATAGTATAATGGAAGATAAGTTTAACGAATACATAGAAGGGTTAGAATCTCACCGATGGGTTGGTGTAACTGATTTATCAGAACAATTTGATATTTCTGAAAGAACCGTATTTCAATGGTTGAAAGATGGAAAGATAGAAGGTGTTAAATGGAAGAACAGAAGATTGATAAATGTTCCATCTGTTTTCGGATATCTACTAAAGAAGAAAGTTATTGAGGTAACTCAAATCAGAGAACAAGAATTAAAAAGAGAATTGGAATTAAAAGAGTTTCAAAAGTAACTTGGAGGAGTGTTTTGATGTTGGGAGGGATTATGATATTGTAAATTTTTCCAATTGATTTTTTTCATTTCTCTCTCTTCATCATTTTCTACAAAAGAGTATCATAACGATACTCTTTTTTATATTGTCATTTTTGTATATTTGAACACTAAGAAAGTGGTTAAACTTACCCCATGAAAAAAAACAAAGAAAATTTAGGAATCCTATTGAGAGTATCATCAGATGTTCAACAGAACGAAGGTGGTGGTTTGGAAGTTCAAAAAAGGATGGGATTGGAAATGAGTAAGAAATTGGAATTAAACCCAATTATTTTCAATGAAGGTTCTCAGAGTTCATTTAAAGTTGAAATCAATGAGAGAGTTGTTTTAGTTGAACTTTTAGATGAAGTTCAAAAAGGAACAATAAATAACATTTGGGTTTTTAATTCTGATAGATTGGGTAGAAATACCCAAAGTTGGATGAGTATATATAAAGTACTCATTGAACATGGAGTTAAAATCTATGTTGGGAGTTCTCCTAACCCATTTGATTTAGATAATCCGTTGGATAATCTAAATATGAATATGTTATCTCTGATATCTCAATATGATAATCAACTTAGAAGAATGAGAAGTGTAATGGGGAAACGGAATTCTCTAAAAAGTGGGAACACTTTTGTTGGTGGTACTAAACCATTTGGATATGATGTAAAGAATAAAAAATTAATCATTAACAAAGAAGAATCTGAGTGTATTAAGGAAATATTCAAAATGTATAGTGAAGGGAAATCTACAATGAATATCAAAACTTATTTAGATACTCAAACCCCATTTCAACCGAAAAGAAGTAAGAGTGGATGGAATACGGGAACGATACAGAAAATGTTAGGAAATCAACTTTATAAAGGAGTACAAAAATGGGAGTGGAAGGAGATGGTTGGTGGAAAACAAAAAATCGTAGATGTAATAGAGATAAAAACTCCTAAAGTGGTTAAGGTAAAACTTTGGAATTATGTTCAGAAGATTTTAGAGGATAACATGAGAAACAAGGATAACAGAAAAAAGAATCCAACTATTTTTGATGGTTTGTTAAATTGTAAAAGTTGTGAAATACCACTTTCCGTAAAATCAAATAGAGATTCGGAATTTGAACTATACAGTTGTAGAAGTGTAGAGTATCAATGGAAAAATCCAATGAAATGGAAAACTAAACATCAAAACTGTACTTTGAAGAAAAGTGTAAGAGTTGGTTCAACGGATGTTGAATTAATTAATCATTTAATACAGATTTTAAAAGAATCTAAAAGAGTTAGAGAAAACTATAAATTAAAATCCCTAACATCTAAATTAGATAGTGTAGATAACATAGAAAAGGATAAAATAAAAAAGGAAAAATACCTCTTGAATAAAAAGAGATATAAGGAAAGTTTAGAGGAAAAAATTGTAGATACAGAGGTTCAAATTCTAACATCAGAGATTTCAAAAAGTTTGGGTAAAAAGGTGAAAGAAAGGATTAAAAAATTAATTGTTGGTGTAAATGAAGAAATAAATGATTTTGAAAATGAACTAAGGGTTTTAAACAACTCATCTGAGTGGATTGATTGGTTGAACCAAATGTATTTAGAAGTTGATAGTTTAGAAAACCTACCTTTAAATAAACAAAGAGAGTTTGTTTCTAAGTATGTTAAAAAGATTGAAGTTGAATACAAACCAAAAACTCAATCTCATAAGTTTAATTTCAAATTTCTTTACCCCATTGTTGAGGATGGAATCAAACTCAAAGGAAAAAATAACAGAGGGAGAAAAGAATATGAGATTTTAGATGGTTCATCATCATCATCTATTGAAATTAAATTTTCAAATAAAAGAATCAGATTGAGTGAAGATGAAAAGAATGATTTACACAAAAGGATTTCTGAATTAAGAGTTGGGAAATCTTTATCTTTGAACGAAGTTTGTAAAATATTAAATGATGAGGGTTACCTAACCCCTACAAAGAAGAAATGGGATAAACCAAAACTATCTTCTTATACTAAAAACATGAAATTAGATGTGGGAAAGGTTTAAGGGGTAAGAATAACCACCCCACAGAATTACCCCATCACTGTTGAGTAAGTAACTACTTGATTGTCAAGTATTTAGGTCGATTTCTGAACCTTCTATTTTTTTAATAAATTGTACATTAGAAGTACAAAAAACACGATAACACAGGTGTAAGTTATTATATCTATTATCACATGTTCAATCAAACCTTCAAGAAAGTAACCGTTTACAATTACGATAAACATACACAAGGACATGATCTTTCCAATCCCTTTTGGTTCACTCCCAAGTCCTAATAATTCCCAGTATTTCATATATTAACTAGAAGTTATCATCAGAAAAAATCTATAGTGTCAAAAAGTGTCAATGTATTATTAAGTTTTATTCCATCACAGATTGATCTCAACTCTTCCTTGACTGATGAATTCAAAGTATCATAAGACTTCCTAGAATAGTAAGTCAAATTTTTCATGTCATTAGATATTGTTTTTTCCATACTATAAATTGAGTTACAAACCTGTTTTAGTGATGAAATAACATCAGTTAATTTTGAATCAATACTTGTTATTTTTCTTGATATTTCCTTTTCCCAATTTGATTCAAAAACTCCCAAATTATCAAATGTCTCATATATTTCGTAATAAGAAATCATATCTTTTGTTAATACAGAAACAACCATATTAGTAGAATGTATTACTAATAAATCGTAATTTTTGATACTCATTCTTAGTACCTCTAGAACTATTTCTAGTTGAGAATTTTCCTCTATATCTTGGAGTACTTTAAATATTCTTTTTAAATTATTTTTTTTAATTTTTATATAATTATTTAAACTAACAAAATTCTTAATTAGTTTAAAGTCAATTTCAACAATAATGTCTTGATTTTTTTCAACAATATCTAATAATACATCGTCACAATCTAAAATATCAAGTTCTCCATTTTGATCTTTATCAAACTCCTCTAGAATCAAATTATTTACTTTTTGGATTGTTTTAGTTTTTTCATTTAGTTTTATTTCGTTTTCTCGATCGATAGAAAGTTTTATGTCCCTACTAAAATCAAGAACAAAATCATTAAGTTCATTATACAATTCCACTAAAAACTCCTTATCATTTTCTGATAATAAATATCCGTTATTATAATCTTTGTTTTCAATAAAACTCCAAAAGTTAACATAACGTGAATATTTTAGTACAGAAGGTCTTTCATCTATCACTCTAGGATCCTCAAAAAAATTATATTCTGGTATGTATCCTTTATCATTAAAAATTTCATTTTCGATGAAAGGATATAGTTCTATTGTTTCAACATATTTTTTTGATGAAAAGAAGGATTTTTCTTCTTTGACTAAATAAATGATCTTAATTTTAAAACTGTGAAGATATCCTATTTTGGGTAAAAATCCAGGGATGTTTATTCCAATATTTTGGGGGAAACTTCCATGAATAGACTCATTCCAGGTGAAGTTTTTAACATCCTCATCCCATTCCTTTTTATAATTAGATTTAATAATTGGACCCTCCATTGTAAGTCCATTTTTTTTTATAAAAGTTTCATATTTCCACTTACCCTTTAAGTTTGAATTAATATCTATATTTTTTAAATAATGTTTTGACTCAGTGAAAGAATCATATTTAATTTCTGACTGAAATCCACCATATTTTAACATTAGTTTAAATATTATTTCGTATCCTTTCTTTTCCCACATCAATAATTTTAAATTTTGTTCAGTTTCAATTTCATGATCAGAATGAATCCCTTTATAGGAATACCCCACCTGTTTTTGATAAACTTCATTATTGAAAAGAAATATTTTTTCGGAATCTTTTAAGTTTTGGTAATTACTCATAACTATTTTTTTGCCTAAACAAATTTAACATAATCTATCGACTAATATATACTAAAATATCTTTTACAGTAGGTTTAAACTCTCGATTTATTCTCTTTTCTCTAATCTTACCTTTCTTGTATATTGAATAGATATAGTTGTGTATGAGGATTGAATCTGTTCTTATAGATCTGTAACCTTTCTCATATAGTACGTAACTAATTCTTTTGTATCCATATCCTTCAACCTCTTTAAGTCGTTTGATTTCGTCGAAAAGTTTTTGTTGGTATCCTGTGTAATGTGTAGTTTTGGTAAGTGTTGAAGTTTTAATACATATGGTAAAGGTCATCATGATTGAATTGTATGAAACTTCCCTTTTAAACCAATCCGTTACTGTGGAGTAAACTTCTTGCATGTGTTTTTAAGCTACTGATTTTCAATTAATTAAAATAAAAACCTTGCTTTTTACAGAAGCCCAAAGGGTCAAATCAATAATATTTGTGCTGAAATTTAAGAAATATTAAATTTTTAATGCTTAAATTTGATATTACTATAACCATACGATATTAAAACAATTTAATTTATGAAAACAATTTTAAAGACTTTAGTCTTTCTTTTCTGTGTTGCATCTTTTGCACAAACAACAGTGAAAGGAACTGTCAACGATGCTAGTGGATTACCATTACCAGGTGCCAATATTATTGTTGTTGGAACTTCAACAGGAGTCGTTACAGACTTTGATGGTAACTTTTCTCTAAACGTTGATCAAAACCCTCCTTTCTCTATTCAAGTGAGTAGTGTAGGATTTGAAACACTTACACAAGAAATCACAAAGAACAATGAAACATTAGCACTCGTTTTAAACGAAGGAAGCTTCCTAGATGAGGTTGTTATTTCGGCGTCTCGAACTCCAGAACGTATTTTTGAATCCCCAGTTACGGTGGAGCGTTTTGGTATTAAAGACATCAAAACATCTGCATCTGCTGATTTTTATGGCGGTTTAGAAAACTTGAAAGGAGTAGATGTTAATACCAACAGTTTAACATTTAAATCTGTAAACACACGTGGATTTGCAACATTTGCAAACAATCGTTTTATGCAGCTTGTTGACGGAATGGACAACTCAACTCCAGCACTTAACTTTCCAATCGGAAACTTAGTAGGGATGATTGAAACCGATGTACAAAGTGTCGAATTACTTCCAGGTGCATCGTCTGCACTATATGGTGCCAATGCTTTTAACGGGATCTTATTCATGACTAGTAAAAATCCTTTTGATAGCGATGGAATTAGTACAAGTTTAAAAAGAGGAATCACTTCTCAAGAATCTGCTGGTGACAATACGTACACAGATTTCGGAATTCGAGTGGCTCACAAATTTAGCGAAAAGTTTGCTGCCAAGGTGAACTTTGGATGGCTTAAAGGAACTGACTGGGCTGCCACAAGCGAAGTGGATAGCGATATGATTGGTGGCACAAGAGCAACCAACCTAAACTATAACGGAATTAATGTCTATGGAGATGAAGTCTCTACAGGGATTAAAGAAGTTGCTGTAGCCTTAGAAGCTTTGGGAATATTACCAGCAGGCGCTAATGCTTTGGTACCAAACGTTGCTGTCAGTAGAACAGGTTATAACGAAAGAGATTTAACAAACTATAATGCAGAAAGCATCAAAGCCGACTGGGGTCTTTATTACAGACCTTTTGAAAATGACTTTGAAATTTCATACATTGGAAAAGTAGGAACAGGTTCTACTATATACCAAGGAATCAACCGATATGCAATTAACAACTTTTTTCAAGAGCAGCATAAATTAGAAGTTAAGAATGATAACTTTTATGTAAGAGGTTATGTTGTTTCAGATGATGCTGGAGATTCTTACGACATGGTCTTTACAGGGATTAACATTAATAGAGCATGGAAAGACGATGTAACTTGGTTTGGCGAATATGCTGGAACATATGTGCAATCCACTTTAGGGGGCGCTACAGATGCACAAGCGCATGCCAATGCAAGAGCTGTGGCAGATACCGGTCGATTTTTACCAGGGTCTGCTGAATTTCAAAATGCATACAATACAAGCATTACCAACCCTGATTTAACTACAGGGTCTAAATTCCAAGATGCTTCTAAATATTACCATGCAGATGCAAACTATAATTTTTCGCATTTGATTGATGTTGTTGACATTCAAGTTGGGGGATCATTTAGACAATACAGCTTAAATTCTTCAGGAACCATCTATACAGATTATGATGGTGCAATAAACTACTCTGAATTTGGAGTTTATACACAACTTCAAAAAGAACTTGAATTAAGCGCTGACGCAAAATTAAAATTTACAGGATCTGTTCGTTATGATAAATCAGAATTTTTCGATGGCTTTTTTTCACCTAGATTAGCTGCTGGTTTAACACTAAACAGAAATCATAACATTAGACTCTCTGGACAAACTGGTTTTAGAAATCCAACCACACAAGATCTATTTATTGGATTGGATGCAGGACGTGCCTTACTTGTAGGGTCTGCACCAAACAACTTAGAGCGTTATTCAAATGTGTTTGATATTTCTCAAACAGGACAAGCTGCTTTTGGACAACCAGCTCAAATAACTCAAACGGGGTCCGCTGCGTATAACAATTCTTATACTGCAAGCTCAGTAGGAATGTTAGGAGTTACTGGAAATCCAGCAGACTTAGTCGTTGCAAATCCAGACGTCGTAAAGCCAGAACAAGTCACAGCATTTGAAGTAGGATACCGTGGAAAATTTGACAACTTAATTGTTGATTTTAGTGCGTACCATAACACATATAAAGACTTTATCTCTACAGAAATTGTAGTTGCACCTTTATATGGGGTTGTTGGAGATGGCGGACTTTCAGTTGCTTCTATTGCCAATGGCGATTATACAGCCTATAGTGCATACACGAACTCTAGAGCAGAGATTACATCTTATGGAGCTTCTATTGGATTGTCAACAAAAGTGTTTAGTGATTTCGATTTAAGCGGTAGTTATACTTATGCTAAAATGGATGAAGA
>ENA-OQVM01003052-OQVM01003052.1-marine-metagenome-genome-assembly--contig:-NODE-3052-length-18596-cov-6.742967_pt1 | contig 18596 bp, 15 predicted proteins | sample MGYA00237776_ERZ505498 | MGnify/ENA primary metagenome ERZ505498 (study PRJEB26159, sample SAMN06265151) | marine metagenome | isolation source: Helgoland LTER site | place: Germany:Helgoland, sampling... | reverse complement strand
ACCTAGCCACAGCGCCACCAGAGTTAGCCTGCTCAAACCATGCCCGCAGCATAGCTTCCTTGGCCCAGTCTGCGTTGTCTTGAGTGACAGCTACAGCGTTATGAACAGATAGGGCTACGGCGGTTGTTGGGGCGCTAAAAATAATGTGGCGCAAACACACGCAAGTTGTCCGTAGAGATTTCTAGTATGACCGGCAGCAGAGAAGAAGTAACAAGCACTAGAGATGTTGGCTCAAAAAATTACGGTGACTAGATGTTAATACGTAAACTTATTGAGAGGACTGTGGAAGACCGTATCTACATTCTTTCGGCAATTTCTCTCTTATCAACTCAAGCAACTCGCTAGATATACTCGTTTCTCGGTCTTCGAGGATTACACGTCCTTCGCAAAACGCATACTGCGCAGCAGCGTACTCAAGTTTATCTCTCCAGACATTTTCCTCCATAAGCCCGAGGTTATACTGTAAATAGTCATTATCTAAGATGTATAGAACGAGGTGTCCAAGGTTAATGTTGGGGTGGAAGTCGTAAGCGTCAGTTCCATACAGCCTACTGCCGCTTCCCCATTGAAATTTAGATTCTGTCCAAGTATTGACCATCTGAGTAAACATCTCAGTTCTCGCCGTGTTCTGCGCCGCCAGCGCAATCCGCTGGGATTGTCTCATTTCCAATCCTACAAAAATGAGTGAGCCGATAACACCAATCACGCCAAGGAAATTGATGACTCCAGCGAATGATATTTCTACAGGTATTTTTGATGACATTCTGGTTTCCACTATTTCGCGCATGCATCTAGAGGCGTTCAAACTTCAATCTATTTTAATTAACTACTCAACTGTAGCAAAGAATAGTCCACTTTAACCCGCGACCTAGCCGCAGAACCACCAGAATTAGCATGTTCAAACCATGCCCGCAGCATAGCTTCCCTGGCCCAGTCAGCGTTGTCTTGCGTGACTGCTATAGCATCGTGGACAGGCAAGGCTGCGATGCCCTTTTCCAATGCTAACAACCAAGGGCGGCACTCATAACACCCCCGGGGGTGGGGTCTGGGTCCGCTTGGAAATGCAAAGTAGGATTGTGGTTACTCACGGAGTAATGCTAGCACGGTCTGCTTAGACTGGTTGGCCTGAGAGAGCATGGCGCTACTCGCCTGTGAAATTATTTGGGCGCGCGCTAATTCGGCGGCCTCTAGTGCGTAATCAGTGTCTTTAATCTGACTTAGTGAGGCTGAAGTGTTCATTGCTATATTGGAGATATTATTCGCGGCATGCTCCAACCGATTAAGGTAAGCTCCGTACTTCGCCCGTTCTGCGGATGCTCCGTCCAAGGCTTTTTCTAACTCTGATAGAGCAGCAGTCGCATTCGTGACAGAAGTAAGGTTCAATGCCGTTGGGGCCAACGGTGTTCCCCCTCCCAAAGCAAGATTTCCGCCGGCATAGAGTATCCCGCTACCGTATGCTCCTTGATTACCGGTTCCACCATCGGTGGTTGTAGTACTGGTGTTTATATGAAGAGTTGATTGGGACTGATAGTAAGAATGCCCTGAGTTGCCAGCATGGGATGTTATTAAAATATCATCAACGTTTCCCGAGTTAGGCGTTCCATCAGAACCAACAGACGTAAATGTTAACGCTGTAGAATCGTGAACTGCGCTTGATGTGAAACCAACCAGTTTCCCTGAGTAAAGAACTCTAATATCACCCGCCAGCACTGTATTGGAGGCGATTGCCCCCTCAGTCGCTCCGGCCTCCAAGTTAGCGAACACCTCTGCAATCATTGTCGCTGTTATAACCGAAGTTCCGCTACTCTGCTCTGCTATAAAGTGCGCACTCAAGCCACCAACTCCAATTGTCTGGGTACCATAAGATCCGGGCGAGCCGGCACCTATACCCACTTGGTGGTTATTAAAATCAAACACGGTCTGCTCTGGTACTGAATCGTCAACGCCAGTCCCATCCGTACCATCGACTGACATAGAGCCATCAACAGCGACCGTAGGCCGCCAACTATTCAGAGTGAAGCCCATCGTTTGAGAGGCGTCCGCACCAGCTTGGATGTTCACTGACTTAGACGTAGCCAAATTCGTGGTCACAGTATGGTCTGCACCAGCTAGAATCTTGTCACCATTCCATTCTGTGGTTTCAGCAATACTATCTATTTCAGAGAGCAACGCTTGGTATTCAAGATTAAGTGCCGCTCTATCTGAGGATGTATAAGTCTCGCTTGATGCTTGTATTGCGAGTTCGTGCATGCGGCCAAGCATGACAGTAATCTCTTTGGTCGCACCTTCAGCAGTTTGGAGCATGGAGATGGCGTCATTTACATTACGCACAGCCATATTTAGACCGCTGATCTGTGACTTCATGCGCAAGGCAATAGCAAGACCTGCTGCACCGTCCTTAGCTGAATTAATGCGAAAGCCAGTCGCTAATTTCTCCATATTCGACGACATTAAACGATCATTCTGCTTGATCGCGTTATTCGCCACTAGCGCCGAAATGTTTGAATTAATCACGGTCATATAACTAAATATATCTTAACAGGTACGTTATAGCCTGGGGTGCTCAAAGCATAAATTAGGGAGCCGACACTATCCTCTCGACTCTTTGCTAGATATCATAAATTAAAAAGCAAGGGCGGCCTTCATAACACCCCCGGGGGCTGCTTTGGACTATGCAGATTGTTACTGTACCTGTGCAGATACAAAATATTGCAGATGGTCAAATTAATTACTCGAGCTACCTTGATTACTGAGTGCGCTCCAGTTCTTCAATCCTGTCGATCAAACTTTCTATTGCGATCGCTCTTTCGTCTGATGATTGACGCTCTTCGGAATAATCTGAAAACGACGCAGGTGCAAAAGCCAAAAAAAACAAAAAGGCGTTCACTTCTGATAGATGCCAGTTCAGTCGCTCAAGTTAAACTAATGGAAGGCTAATTACTTAGAAGATGTCACTAAGCTTGACTGTGGCGCTTGGTATTAACGACTCGTAGCTCGCCTCGTACGATTTCAACGCCGTGTAGAAAGTTTCGACGCTAAACCCAAAGACTAATTCGAAACTTGTCTTCCAGTTCTTTTGGGCAGGTCCGTCTTGATAAAACTCTGATAAGACCTTAGTTAATGATTCGACCTCGCTCAATCCAGTTTTTTTTAGCTCTTCAATTAAAACTAAAGTGATGAACACCGACCCAGAATAGTTACTATCGATCGTGTTAGACGTGTCATAAGACTCGTAAAATTCAGGACTCACAACGACAGCGGAATCAAGGTTCGGCGCCTGATCATTCGCGAAGTACGAGTAGTCATAATTCTCTTGGACATAAAGCGATTCGATCGTCGCCGCACCGCCTTCCATTAACCACTTTATATTGAAATCTGGAGCGAGATTGGTCTGAAATACATGAAAATACTCGTGAGGAATAACACTGTAACGGTGCATCGACCCCCACTCAAATTCGGCGTTAGGAATAGCCAGTGACATCCATGTGTTGTATCCATTGCCGCATACACAAGCTTCCCCAGCACCCAAGAATGAGTGGGGCGGTGCAACATCATTATTCCAAGCGAAAACCCCCATGCCAAAGCTACTCTTCTTCGCAAAGATTGGTACGTCCTTCTCTAGTGTCGAGAGAACAATTGCAAATTCTTCTTTCCAGACAAGGGGCAGCGATTTGTCGAGAAAAGGAGTGAATTGAAAACTAGCGTCTCCCGCTAAAATATTTTCACTACCACCGATGTCAACGACGCTCCCTACTGTCGCTACGACATTTTCGTAACCATCAGCGATGCCGTCAGCGGTAACGAAAGGTAAATTCAATTCTCCCGTGATCAAATCGTAGTAAGCCGTATGCGATGGCACGGTGAACAGGTCCTTCGAGTAGGACCGGTCATAGGACTTAATATCGCCCAACGTAATTTTGAGGTTGGTAGCAATGATTGATTCGGTCATGCCTGTTCCGTCACTCGCAATCAGGTAAGGAATAGTGAGAATGCCAGCCGCGGTGTCATAGGTTTCTTTAGCATGACTAACACTCGATATTGTAATTACTGCTAGCCATAAACAGCAGATTTTTGCTACTTTTCTAAAATTATTCACAATCTCCTAGACCTCCTATTCCTGTAAGAAAACATCCTAAATCGCAAGCTTGGACTGATCTTTTAGCTTACTCAAACCATGCCAGCAGCATAGCCTCCTTAGCCCAGTCTGCGCTACCCTAGTTTAACTAACCTTACTCGCGAGATTAGCTGTGCTCAAAGCTCATTATCTAAACTATCGCCATGTTTCCTCTGACACAAAGTTGATCGCCAAAGCTGAGCTGTTAGCAACTCAGTATCGTGCAGCAAAGCAGCAACTGAGGAAGAATAATCGTGACTTCTCGACAGCCTTCAACGTTATCCTAACCAACGTTGAGGTATATCAAGCCTACGATGGTTGGTGTCTGCAGATTCCAACTGACAACAATTTATTCTCTGGAAAGGATAAGCGCAATACCACATACACTACAGAGATACGGGATGCGCTCAGATGGCTCATTGCAGAAGGCTTTTTAGAGAAAGCTACAGGGCTAACACGCCCTAAGAAGAAAGACACTGACGAGCGCCACTGGCTACCCTTCGCCTACAAGCTATCATCAAAGTGGTTAGCAGAGATTGCCTCAACTCCCCTGTCAGACCCGAGCAAGATACACAGAAACCCTCTAGCTAGTTACTGGCAGCTACGCGAAGACAGGTATGACAAGAAAGGCAATAAGTACAAAGTTGCTATCGAGCCTACTGATGAGCAGCTTGAGCTAAACGCTGATCTATTGGCAGAGACGAATAAGACGTTAGCGGCCTATGATGACTTCATGACTACGATGGCAACAACCATAGGTTCCACCCCCGTACATCCTGCACAGTTGTCTTTAACTCGTGTCTTTAGCAAAGGGGCTTTTGAGCTTGGTGGTCGTCTCTATGCACCAATACAGAACTATACAAAGGATAATAGGAAGTACTATCACTTTGATGGTGATCCAACGATAGAGATTGACTACAGCAGTATCCATCCACACATGCTCTACCATAAAGAAGAGTTAGAGTTTGACGGTGATGACCCTTACACCATAGAAGGCTTTGACAGAGGTGCTGTGAAGTTAGCATTCAACATAATGCTAAACAGAAAAGCTGTTGGGGCTAACAAGTCTGCAGCAAAGACTATTAGCAAAGAAGTAGGCTGTGACGAAGATGCTGCAGAGGCTCTAGAGGCTGCTATACAGGCTCTACACAGCCCTATAGCTCATCACTTCAACACTGGAGTGGGCTTGACGCTACAGCGCCTAGACAGCGATATAGCACTCTCTGTTATAGATCAATTTGTAATCACGCTTAAACGACCAATACTGTGCGTACACGATAGCTTTATAGTCTCTGTCAGAGATACAGAGTCTCTGATATTGGCAATGGAAAGTAGTTACAGACAGCTGCTAGGCGATGGCTTTGCAATGCGCAGCATCAAAGCTGATGCATTAGACTTTAACGAGGCTCTAACAGTTGCTATCAACAGCTGCTTCGAGCAAGACACTGACGACTTAGACAATGAGAAGTGGGACGAGTTAATCGCTGAACAAGGCATTACCGACTGCACCGTCATTGATGTTAATAATGACGATGTTGACGAATGAAGGCTAGGCAAACGACGCAGAACAACACAAGCTGTACTATTGTAAGACAACTAAGGCTTAGCTAAGTCAGCAACCACTTTAAGCACAGCTATAACCACATGTTATGCACAGGTAAATACAGCTAAGCTATTGACATTTATGCTAAAATATGCTATTATACTATATAGTTTTTAACGCATTCGCTCATCAATGCGTCCGCAATACTTCCTCTTAATTAATATCAAATAGTCACTTCTTAAAGCCTCTATACACGGTCTAGCTCTGTGGGCTTTCTGCTGCGTGCTATTTAGCCAATGGAGAACGCAATGAAGGAATACATCCTAGTAAAAGACTACGTTAAGAACAAACCTGTCGCACTAGTAAGGTCTGAATACGGTGTAGCCACTGTTATTGCAGGCGACAAGTCTGCTGAGAAGGTCTTTATAGACGGTGACCCACATAACATAAATAGGAAGTATGGCTTTACCTTGTTAGGTCACAGCAGCTGTCACCCAGACATTGGCAACTACATAGACTTGCTAGGACCTGTGTTGGACAAGGAAGAGAAGTGGAAGCGAGCTAAAAATAGAGCTGCTAAAGCCAGAAAAGCCAAAGAGCTAAGCGAAGACGATCTAGCTAGGATCGATAACATGCTAAGCAAAGGGGTTAGCCAACGTAAGATTGCGGAGGCTATGGGGGTTAGTCAGGCGTTTATTTCTCGCTTAAAAACCCTCGAATCAGCCACCCTGTAGGTAGGCCTTAGTTATTGATTCACGTATCGCTGCAGCCCAGTGAATACGCGGTTTGTGGTGGGCGGTGTTGGGCTATCGAGGGGTGTGTTAGTTGGGGGCGCTAAATAGGTTTATTAGGCTACTGGCTACTGTATGGACACACACTTTTGGTCTTCGGAAACCTATTAAGATGCTAAAGCTAACTCCAATCAACACCACTAGGCGCATCAATGCTCTGCAACAAGTAACGCTGCTTTATTTTTATGTCTGCAGGCGAGCCGTATCTGTCCGACACGTTGCTTGCCCATGGACTAATCTAAAAATGAGGGACTATGTCATAGTATTTTGGAAAATTTTCTCCCACATTTTGTAGTCGCGCTTGAATATGAACTCGTACATCTTCGCCCCACGAGTCTCTGACTAAAGGCCATATTTTTTGGCCACCTTCGGTAAGGAGGATGGAAAGGCATAAGTTTTCAACTCCGATATAGGAGGCTTCGTTGATATATCTATCACGCCGCATATACCATGCTTGCTCCGCTATTAACATAAAGTCCACAGCCCACATATAGAATATATGCTTGCTGCGCGCGTCAGCTCCCTCGTACTCTTTTAAGCACCTTGCAACGGCATCAAATTGTTCAGGGTCGGATCGTGTTAGAGTAAAAAAATCACGTACGGCGTTTAAAATTTCTCTCTGATTACTTGCTTTAGTCATTTCATGATTTTGTTTCATTTGTTGCTTAACAAATAAAAAAGACACCAAGATTGCCAATGCAGCAAGAGCCTCAGCGACTGCTCCTAACGCGGTCCAATTCATTTCTATTCCCTTACTTCGCTTATTTGTTTTTTAAACTACGCCTACTTGCACGTAGAGATTAATAACTAACCCCAATCAACCCCGCTAGGCGCATCAATGCTCTGCAACAAATAGCGCTGCTTTATTTTTATATCGGCGGGCGAGCCGTATCTGTCTGACACGCTGCTTGCCTATGGACTAATCTAAATTATTAGATGGAGGAACCTCAAAAGACCGTAGCACCATTCCTTCAATGTCCTCAAGCGTACGTTTCAGTGATCCAATCGTACCCTGCACATAACCCGCGGTTACACCTGATTTTGCGTGGTTAAGCACTGCTGATATTTTTGCTAAATCATAACCAAGTTCAGATGCAATGGTCGCGACGGTTCTCCTTAGATCATGTGGCGTAAACGCGACTCCTGATTCTTCAACAACACGCTGAACTGTCCTGCTCATAGAAGCATGCTTACTACTATCTTGAGGCGATGGAAACACCCATTCTGAAGACTCCCCGACCAACGTTGAACGAGTCTTAAAAAGACTCTCTGTCGATGTAGTCATAGGAAGAGTATGGTCAGTGTGATTCTTTGTATTCTCAGCCTTGAACCACCCTTCTTTGAAGTTGATGTTAGACCACCTTAAAGTCTTCGCTTCATCGACTCGTAGCCCAGTCAAAAGCAGAAGCATCACAAAGTCAGCATCAGAGCGCGTGATCGACCCTGAATATTGATGGTGGGCGGTTTTTGTGAGGCATTCTAGGAGTTCAGCCCTCGGAGATTCGTCTAAAAAACTATCTCGAGGCTTGAGCACGGAACGTACTTTTTTATCTTTCAGAACATTGCAAGGATTAGCCCTAAGAATCGGCTCGCCGCCAACTTCGTCGTTCATAAAGCTATTAATTACAGTCTGAAGGTAACGAAATGCTTTTTGTGCTTCACCCTGCCCATCAGCGCTTTTATACCGCCTAGTGGGCAGACCAAGATTAGCTCTTTTCTTTTGTGTGTTGTTGCGCCTATTTGCCACGCGAGTTTTTATCTCAGCGAAGCGTCCAAGAACATCACCCCGTGTTATGAGTCGAATAGGTCTATCTAACCAATCACTAAAATTGCGTTGAAACATGCTGATCATGTCTTGTCGAGACTTAGGCTTGTAATCTTTTAATGCGAGGCATTCGTCGAGGGCTTGCCGAAGAGTGATGCTTCGCGCCATCTCAAGCTGCGTTACTTTGCGCTCTTCGATGATTCGTTGTTGACGCTGAGCATTAGGGTTTATACCGGCAGCCAAATCTGCAAGTACCTTCCGAGCTAAACTACGGGCTTGAGACACGCCTATAACGTCACATCTCCCTAGCTTTATGCTCCTTGGGTTACCTCCTTTCTGCCGCGCTTTTACATACCAATCGTCTGTAAGCGCGCGCCTCCGCCGATACAAACCACTTAGCATTGTGTCCTTAACCCATTCATTATTCATTCTAGACTACACCTAGACTACACATTTACTGCTAGGCTATAGTATTTACTCATTTAAATACAATAATATGCGCCAAATTTACAGGCCTTCTATTATTGATAAAAGGACTCATAATCCGTTTGTCCCAGGTTCGAGTCCTGGTGGGCCCACCATTTAATTCAGATGCCTCACTGATCCTTAGCCAGTCTCACCATCCTCTCCACATCGCCAAGTAACTCTTTGGCATCAAAAACAATACCGTCCTTGATAGTGTAGTTCACGCCCCCGATGCGCGTGAGCTCGCCGCTGTCCCGATCAAGAAACATATGCCCTGTGCCATAGAGCACCTTGAAGTTAGCTACTGGATTCTCGTCTAGCAAGACGATGTCTGCTTTCTTACCAGGAATGATAGAGCCTATCTCATCCTCCATACCTAAGAGCTCGGCGCCGTTGAGCGTTGCCGACTGAATGACTTCCAAGGGATGAAATCCTGCCTCCTGCAGCAGCTCTAATTCGCGAATGTAAGCGAAGCCGAAGAGCTTGAAGATAAACCCTGCGTCCGATCCGGTTACGACGCGGCCGCCTGAGTTCTTGTAGTCGTTTACGAAGTCCATCCAGATGCGGAAGCTTTCTCGCCACGCTATCTCGTCCGCCGTGGTCCAGTCGAAGTGATAGGAGCCATGCAGGGCGGGGTCGGGCATGAAGAAGGTTTGCAGTGCGGGCAGCGTATAGGTCTCGTGCCATTCGGCATCTCGCGCTCGCATTACATCCCTATTCGCTTCGTAGATTGTAAACGTGGGCACCAAGGTAAAATCTAGGCCGATCAACTCATCTCGGACCGCATTCCACTTGTCGCTACCGGCTGCCGCCGCCTGCTGCCAGAGGCGTCCGGCCTGACCGAATCGCCACTGCTCATCGGAATAATTGTAATCGACGGGGTAGTCCTGAATCGTGCGATCGGTAAACAGCGACTCCGGCAGGCCATACCAGTGTTCCATGCTGTCCAGCCCCATGCGGGCGCTGTCCAGGACATTGGTTGAGTACACTGAGGTTTGATCGTGATGGTTGGAGGTGCCCATGCCAAGCTCGGCGGTGGTTCTGTAGATTGCTTCGGTTGCTGCTCGGGTCGCACCTCGCAGTTTGACGCCATCGGCGCCGCGGCGGTGCACCTCACGCACCCATGCTTCCGCTCCTTCGGCGGTGGTCACGCTGCCGCCGGGGAACATGGAGTGCACGATCATCCGTGGCGCAGTGATCTCACCCGCCTCGCTGCGCTCTCGGTGAGCGATTGTCCAGTCCAGCCCCATAGTCGCGCCAACCTCGCGCACCGTAGTAATGCCGTGTGCGAGCCAGAGCTTAAATACGTACTCAGGCGGCGTGATGGGGCCTGTTAAGCCCTGCCCAGGAGTGCCGATGTGGGTGTGAGCGTCGATGAAGCCCGGCAGCGCGTACATGCCATTGCCGTCGATGATTTCCGCGCCAGCGATATCCGGAGCCGATGCAGCGATCGATTCGATTCGATCTCCTGACACAACGATCGACACTGGGCCGCGGGGCGGTGCCCCCTCGCCATTGATGAGCATTACGTCCTTGATAATGAGAGTGTCGAATGGGCCTTCACCCCTGACTCGATCGCGAGCAGGCGCAGGAATAGGAATGCCACCTCTGATAGTGTTGGCAGCTCTCTCCTCACCCGGCAATACTTCGCCAAGATCTTGCGCGTAGGCTCCGTAGCCAACGAAGAATAGCAAGGCTAGTGAGAGTGACACCGATCTTAACGGACAGAAAGTCGGAGAATTCCGCATGCTTTGTCTACCTATTTAGCGTGTTGTTGATACTTGCGTATGCCCAAATGAATCTGCGTTTGTATCCACGCAGACGATTCGATTGAGCCTAAAGAATAACCGCCCACAGAGTGATTGACCGGCTAACTCAGTGAGCGGCCCCTCAGCGCGGAGCCGCTATCACCTGCCGCTGAAAATCCAAACCCTCCACGCCGACACGCACCACATCCCCTGGCTGTAGATAGCTCGGCGGCACCATGCCATCACCCACTCCTGCGGGCGTGCCCGTAAAGATTAGGTCGCCCGGGTAGAGAGTCATGAACTGGCTCAGGTGACTCACGATCTCCTTTACGCCGAAGACCATGTCGGCGGTATTGCCCTGCTGACGCATCTCACCGTTCACCTCAGACCAGATGGAGAGGTTCTGCACGTCGTCGACGTGGTCTCGAGTCACTAGGTAGGGTCCCACTGGCGCGAAGGTGTCGGCGCTCTTGCCCTTGGTAAACTGACCTCCGCGCTCACGCTGAAAGGCGCGCTCGGACACATCGTGGCCGACGGTATAGCCAGCGATGTAGTCGAAGACGTCCTCTTCGGAGAGGTATTGTGCGCGGCGTCCAATAACGATGACTAACTCTGATTCGTAGTCGAGCTTATGGGCGTTACGCGGCTGAATCACGCTGTCGAACGGCCCCGTTAGCGCCGAGGTGGCCTTCATAAAGACCAAGGGCTCCGTGGGCAGCTCCACCGCCATCTCCGCGGCGTGATTCACATAGTTGAATCCGATAGCGATGATCTTGCCAGCACCCATAACGGGCACCCCTATTCTCGGATCACCTCCCACCAGTGGCAGTTCGCTAAGGGGAATCTGTGCGATCTCCTCCAGTGCCGCGTCGGAGAGAGTTTCAGGGCCTATGTCGTCGATATGGGCCGAAAGGTCATGAATCCGTCCCTGTGCGTCGAGCAGGCCAGGTTTCTCCTCTCCCTCTGGTCCGAAGCGAAGCAGCTTCAACTCAACGGCATTGAGAGCGCCGCTGAATGTGAGAAGCGCATAGGCTGCAACTGCTGCCGCAAGCTTGTTTTTGAACATAATGAACTCCGTTACTGACACTCGTTTGCTGAGCACGAGGACTCGATAAAGAGGAGTCTCGAAAGTCTTAAGCTGTTTCTTTCTATCGCGCTCTATCGCGCTCTTTCTCGCCCTGCCCTTGCAGCGACGCACTAACGTTATCTTGCTTAAAGAGCTATTTCAATCGACGGATCTCGCTAAGAAGAATGGGCAACCACTCTTCATCGTCGCTTCGAGATGTTTGCAGATTGCTCCAAGATTTCACCTACACAGAACTCATGGAGGGTTTGCATCGCTCTCCGCCCGCCTCGCACCTGCAAGTATTCCACCCAGCGCATAGTTGCCTTCGTGGCAGGCAAACTCATACAGCACGTCCACTTCTGGGCGCTGGCGGAACGCGAGTTCAGCGGTCCAAGGCTGACTGTAGACTGCGGGATCGACCATCGTGAATTGATAGTCGATCTGCTCTGCGCTGCTGCGGGTAAAACGCTCGATGACCACAAGGTCTGGACTGGAACCGTAGTGGTTCTGCTGCGGATGAAGGTTTCGCGTCTCCACAACTAGGGTGTCGTCTTCCCAGTATCCAACCGAATCCCCCATCCACTGATTCATTACCGTCGGATGGTGCTCATCGCGAAGCCTAATGATCCGCGCGTCATGAATCATCTCAGCCAGTATGACGACGTAGTCTTTAGTTTGAACGATCTGATAGTTGTTGTTGTAGATGACGGGCATCATCGGCGGACCCGCGCTGGAATTCGAGGTGCGGAAATCCCAAAATAATAAGCAGCGCTCGCCTATCGTTTGCAGTTCGGGCCCATCAAAAGGTTCTACAAGCGGTTGCTGTAACCACCGCTGCAGCTGTGTCGCACTGCGTTCGGCAACTGGTAGCAAAGGAATCTTGCCGTCAGGAGGATCAATGATCATCGACGTCCGGTACTCGCCGTTGATTTGTACAATGCTATTACCGCGATCAAGCCAGAAGGAATTGTAGCCGGCCGCAGTATTGCCATCGGTTGGCGGAGAGCGATCTGGATCGCTCGCCCTATCAGCTTCGATTTGTCGGTCTCGCGAGCGTGACTCTCGTGCAAGTGCCTCCTCATCTGTAAAAGCTTGTTGCTCCCCCAACGCCGCATCACGCTCCAATCTAGTCTGGGTCGCATTACTCCAAATACCCTGAAGATCGGGATCTCCAAACTCTGTTCTCGGCATTTCCCATTCTTGCGCGTAAGTCGACACAGTAAAAACCGCGGCCATAACAATTGCAGCTGAGCCATAGAAACTAACTTTATTCATACTATGCTCTCGAGAACAGGCGATCCCTAAACCTCAGGGAGTACAGCTTATTTCGCGCCTACTATTAATGGACAGAAACAATGGGCAGAAACAACGGATAGAAACAATGCATAAAAAGTTGAGATTGTAATTACGTAATCGCTAAGAGACATGGGTAACTAGTCACCGGGCCTATAGGCCCGCCTCGTATTTGCAATCACATCATCCCAATGAAACCAAGCCGGTTTGAAACGCTTTTCCGACAAAAGTCTCGCCTGATCAAAAAAGTGTGGTGATTCAGGATTGTGGCTCTGCCCATAGTGTAAAAAGCTCGCGGCCTTCACGCCATCAGGATGAAACTCATAAACCGCCTTATAAGACGATCCGGTCGTTGCATACTCAAATTTCCGATTAGGATCGTCCGTCGGTGAGGTATGATAAATAGTGAATGCAACACCTAGCGGACCGCGCACACCGGCCACGCCCAAACTTGGCTCACGATCATCGAACGGAACACTGCCAGAGCTTGCATAGGGCGCGTGCCGTTGAAGCCGGTGCACGTCGCCGTAGGCGACCTGCCAAGTGCCATAGCGATCCTCTAGAGTCTTCGCTGCGCGTGCTAGCGCTCGAAATCGCGCTGGGATATTTGCTACGAATTCCTCTTTCAAGGTTTCAACCGGATAACCTCTCCCGTAAAGCTCCTCGTACCAAGCAACGGCGAGAGTTGTTTGAGTCGATTCAAGAGAGCTACGGTAATCCCAATCAAGGAGGTGTTCGAGGTAGGGTCTTACGTCGTTAGCCAGTGCTGGATGAGTCTGCTGTATCAATTCGAAGCGGCGCTGATAACGCGGCAGTTCCGTCATCGGCCAGTAAAGCGTGGTGTCAAACGCCATCTTCTGCCACTTCTCGAACGTCACATCGCGAGCCTGACGCAGCAACCAACGGGACATTTGCGCGCGGCGCTTATCATCAGTCGCATCCTCTACCATGTAGGCTGGGAAATCTAACATCGACGGATTTCCATCATCAGTTGTTGTGAAGGGGGTCGAATTGGTGTTCTGCATAAAGCCAGAAACAGGATTCAACACCTGCGGTAGCTCTTCAATAGGGTGAAATTCGCCCCACTCCAATTCAGGGTCAGAGCCGTCGACGGGTTTCGTCCAATCAATCCCAGTTTTTCGTTTCGCGACCGTGCCGTTGTAAAGATAGAAAATATTGCCATCGGCATCGGCATACATGGTGTTAAATGTCTGCAGCTGGAGGCTCGATGCTGCCGTGTACCACTCCGTGAAATTCGTCGCGCGGGCTTGGGCAAGCGACTGCACCATACGCGAACCGTCGTAAAGTCGCGGTACTTTTATAGCAAAAAAATGCGTCTCGTCTTCTTGTTTGGTTATCGGACCATGATGACTCTTGCGCAGCTGATAACGCCGCGGCTGGGTTTCGCCCTTCACAGTCAGCTCAATCTCCCATGACTCTGCGCGCCGCCAATCGTCGGCATAACGATACAGATCAGGATCGCTTGGATGATCAAAGGTCAGTCGATATACGTCCGATATATCCGCTTCGTTGACCGTATAGGCCCACCCGAGATAATTGTTAAAACCGGCGGTTGGAAACGGTGAACCTGGATACATCGCTCCGGAAAAATCCCAACCTGAATCGCTTTTCACATGCATCTCGGTAAACATGCCTGAGCCATACCAAGGTTGATGAGGATTAATGAACAGCATCGCAGTGCCGTCGCGAGTGCGGTCGGGCCCGATTGCCCATTGATTCGAGCCTAGCGATGCAAGCTCTTCGGCTTCCAGCTGCGTGACCTCGCGGGACGGCGCATGCGCCGCACCCAGTAAGCGCGGCAGTATCATATAGCGCTCGAAAGCCAGCACGTGCCACGGTTCCATTCGGGTAATGAGCCGCGGAGTGACGCCCGGATTATGCTCAAGAAAAAAGTTATAGCCGTCGGCAAACGCGCGAGCAAGCGTTTGTATTTCTAACGGGAGAGAGGAGAAGTCGCGCTGCGAACTTCCAACGATGTCAAAAAGCGCGACATCGACATCACTTTCGACGCCAGAATCACCGACGATTTCGGCGTAGCGCCCAAGCGCCTTTATATATGTGTCCTCGAGCTGCCAGAAGTGATCTTCACTCTGCGCCCAGGCTGAACCGAACACAACCGCCGCATCGGATTCGCCGCGGATATGTGGCACACCCCATTGGTCACGGTGAATAACGACCTGTTCTGCCAGCGACGAGGCATAGGCCGGACTGGCCAAAATGAATAAGGCTAACAGACTGCCAAATAACTCGAAGAATTGTCGTGATCGCATTTGGTGAACACCTCTGAAGTAGGAGCAATAACCATATCCTTAGACTCGATAGTTGTCGAGATCAAAGCGAACATCTCGCTCGCCTCCCTTAAAATAACGAGCAGCGCTAGATACAGATAGCACGCTCGCTGATATCATCTCGCTAATTAAAGACTATTCTAGCTAAGCCCAGATTAGTTGTGCCATGAGACGAATACCAGCAGTTCGATGAGCTAACCTGCTAGTCACTCGAATGATCTAGAAACACTAAGCAAGTAGTTGACGCGTTCACGGAATATAAACACGGAGAATAGGTTGAGCACTATATTGATGCTTAAAGTGAGCGGTCAGGATCAGATAGGTTTGACCGCCATACTTAGCCAAATTTTAGCCGATTCAAAAGTTACACTTTTAGACATCGGACAATCTGTAATTCACGACCAAGTGTCGTTAGGCATGCTGGTTCAGCTCCCTGAAGGAGCAGATAATGCAGACCTGTTAAAGGAATTGCTGTATCAAGCACATCAGAGAAATATACATTTACGCTTCACAGCTGTTAGCGACGAATCTTATGCCGATTGGGTTGCGCAGCAAGGTAAAGATCGTTTTGTACTGACTCTGCTGGCACGGCGTATATCAGCGGAGCATCTCGCCCATGTTTCACGCGCAGTGTCCGAACAAGGATTAAATATACAATATATAACGCGACTCACTGGGCGCGTATCGCAGTCAGTCGATTTAAAAAATGATAAAGCCTGCATCGAATTAACGCTTCGGGGTAAACCTCAAAGCATGGACGAACTACGCAAACGGTTTTTAAAAATTAGTTCTGAGCTAGATGTTGATGTTGGGTTTCAAGCTGATACGGTTTACCTCCGTAACAGGCGTTTGGTTTGTTTTGATATGGATTCGACTCTGATTGAAGCCGAAGTGATAGATGAGCTGGCTAAAGCTGCTGGTGTGGGCGAGCAGGTTGCCCAAATCACTAACGAAGCGATGGAAGGTAGGCTAGACTTTCAGCAAAGTTTCAGACAACGTGTGGCTTTATTAAAGGGTTTAGATGAATCGGTATTAGCCGACATTGCTCAGAATTTGCCCATTACAGAAGGCGCAGAGCGATTAATAAGAACGCTAAAAGCTAACGGCTACAAAACTGCTATTCTTTCTGGTGGTTTCAGCTATTTTGGCAAGTACTTGCAGGATAAGCTAAGCATTGATTATGTGTTTGCAAATGAACTACACATCGTTGATGGCGTAGTTACCGGCGAAGTGCGAGGCGACATAGTCGACGGGGCCATGAAAGCTACGTTGCTTAAAAGATTAGCGCAGCAAGAAGGTATTCAACTAGAACAAACAATAGCAGTGGGTGACGGTGCAAATGACCTACCTATGTTATCCGAAGCGGGTTTAGGCATCGCGTTTCGGGCAAAGTCGATTGTTAAAGAAAATGCCAAACATTCGATCTCAACATTAGGACTAGATGGCGTTTTATATTTCTTGGGTTTTCGAGATCAGGATATTCATAGTGAGGCCTTCCTTTAATCTGTAGCTCGCAGGCATGCTAAAACCCAACTCTAAAGGAAGCCCGATGCCCTTAGAAAATTGGCCCCCGGCCCTTCGTTCAGCACTATTCCGCCTCCTTGGAATTCACTGGGCGCAGGGTCTTCTTAAAAACCTTTCTACCGATCAACCCTCAAAGCGCGTGCTTCTCGAGAGAATTTTCGAGCGAAACAACTTCGACATTAAGGTTTCTGGCACCGAAAAAATCCCCCAAGGACGAGGCTGCCTTTTCGCCAGCAATCACCCTCACGGGCTGTTCGACGGTCTCGCAGGAATATGGCTTGGGTGTAAATACGGTCATGACGCGCGCGCAATGGGGCGGCATTTTCTCGGCGTCTTCGAGCCTATCCGCGACTGGTTTTTGCTAGTAGCGGTTGACGAAAAGCGCAGGGGCAAAGCAAGCAAGCAGGTCGTAGAGCAAGCGTCGCAGTTTATCGCTGACGGCGGGAGCCTCGTCATCACCCCCGCCGCTCGCGTCGGTGTCTCACGTCCTCTTTGGACACCCGCCCGGGATCTGCCTTGGAAGCCCGGCGTAGTTCGCTTTAGCCAAAAAGCACAAGCGCCGATCGTGCTGGTAGCAATAGAGATGAACCATTCCATTATCAGACAAGTCGGCCAATCGATGCACGGTGTGATCCGCGCGCTGATGCAGGTGTGGGCCTATCGATTCGGTCGTACGCAGAAACTGCATATGCGGGTGCTAGACGTCGTCTATCCAGAGCAACTGCCTGAGGGTACAGCCCAACAACAAGCTAAATGGCTACAAGCCTATTTCGAAAAACTCATTGCGACGCCTGAGTGAACAATCACCCGTAAGCGCTTGCCGTCGTATCGACTGATCGCGACCAGAAAAGCGACAGGGCCAATCCACTCACTAAATGCCATACACCCCAGAACGCGGTGATGATCATCATTCCACCTAGCTCAGGAAAGAAGTTGAAGACGATAATCAGCCCCAAACCTGAGTTTTGTATACCGACTTCGAGAGTTACCGCTTTCGTTTGACTACGATCCAGTCCCGCTGCTTTCGCAGAAAAATAACCAATCAGTAGCGCTATCGCGTTATGCAGAATAACCAGTCCAACGAAGTATTGCGCATAGCGAAGAAAGAGCTCGCCGTTGGCGCTGAATGCAATTGCAACAAACGAAAAGAACAGTAACAAAGCGAGCCAGCGAAACGGCTTGTCTGCTTTTTTAATCCACGTTGGATTGCGGTTGCCAATTAGCGCGCCGAGGATCAGCGGCACTATTAGCACCAGGAGTATCAGCCGCATGACTTCGGTTGGTTCGACGGCGATAGATGCAAGAAGCGCGCTCGTCTTGGGATTCAGTCCTGCGTAGAACGCAAAGTTGAGCGGCGTAAAAACTAGCGATGCCAATGTAGAGGCGCCAGTCATCGAGATAGAGGTGGCGAGGTTCCCCCTTGCTAACCACGTCATAATATTAGAAAAGCTCCCGCCAGGGCAGGAGGAAACAAGTATCATGCCCAGCGCCACCGAGGCATCGACAGATAGCATTATTGTCAGAAGAAACGTAACCAGCGGCAGGAGTACAAATTGACTCGCTAGCCCGACCGCCAGCGCTTTAGGTGCGTCAGCGATCGCTCGGAAATCCGACCACTTCACCGAGAGCGAAGCCCCAAACATCATTAGCGCTAGCAGTAAATTGAGTAGTACAAAGGACTCTGCGTTAAAGTTAATCTGAAGGGCGTCTAGCAAAACTTTAACCTCGTGTTATTACTATTTATTCGGTCGACCAGTGCAACTCAATCGGCCAAACTATAAGCAATCACATAGCCACCCGGCACGTCACCTGCCTCGGCATCCTCATCAACGGCATTTTCGAGCTGCAGAGCACCGCCGCCATCTGCGACGGTAACGATGACATATTGCTTACCAGTAGTTGGGCTCACATAGCTCATGGGCGTGCCCGTCGATGAGCCTGGCAGACTGTCGGTCCACACCTCTTCACCGGTTAACAC
>ENA-OQVM01003050-OQVM01003050.1-marine-metagenome-genome-assembly--contig:-NODE-3050-length-18617-cov-46.180798_pt1 | contig 18617 bp, 17 predicted proteins | sample MGYA00237776_ERZ505498 | MGnify/ENA primary metagenome ERZ505498 (study PRJEB26159, sample SAMN06265151) | marine metagenome | isolation source: Helgoland LTER site | place: Germany:Helgoland, sampling... | reverse complement strand
ATTGAAAAAGAATCTCAAGGGAACATACATACTATTTTACAATTAAGACTGCATGAAGCTATTATTCAGCTTAAAAACAAAGTAGACCTTGCTAATAAAAAAGGAAAGTATGACATAGATTTGACGTACATTACCTCAAGGGGAAAATGGTATGATATCTCTTGGAAAGGAGACGAAAGTAAATCTGGAGGTATTGCTACAAATATTGGCGTTCATTTTTATGACATGCTATCTTGGGTTTTTGGGAACGTGCAAGAAAATATAGTTCACCTGCGAGAAAAGAACAAAGCGGCAGGATACTTAGAGTTTGAAAACGCAAGAGTGCGCTGGTTTTTATCTATTGATGAAACAGATCTTCCAAAAGAAGTAAAAGAGAAAAATCAACGAACTTTTAGGTCTATCAGTATAGATAATGAAGAGCTAGAATTTAGTGAAGGATTTACAGAATTACATACAAAAAGCTATCAAAAAATTCTTTTGAATGAAGGTTTCGGATTAGAAGAGGTGCGCAGTTCAATTGAGATTGTGCATGCTATACGAAACCAAGAGATTTTACAATTAGGGGAGAAACATCCATTTGTATCGGGTTAAATGAAGCAAGTATTTGTAAAAAAGAAATAAGAAATGAAAAAAAAAGCAATTATAGTATCAGGGTATTTTAACCCAATACACAAAGGACATTTAGAGTACTTTAACAATGCCAAAGATTTGGCAGATGAGTTGTTTGTAATTGTCAATAGCGATTTACAACGCGCGCTCAAAGAGTCAAAAGAATTTCAAAAAGAAGACGAACGTTTATTCATTGTTCAGAATATTAAGGCTGTAGATACCGCAATTATTTCTATAGACAAAGACAGAACGGTTTGTGCCTCTATAGAAGCTATTTTTGAAACCTATGGAGATCAGTATCAATTGGGTTTTGCCAATGGTGGCGATCAAGAGAACAACTCTATTCCAGAAGCGCCTATTTGTAAAGAATTAGGAATACAGTTAATAGATGGCCTTGGAGATAAGATTCAGTCTTCTTCTTGGTTGTTAAATAAACAATAAACATATGAAAATAGGAATTACCTTTTCAACCTTTGACCTATTCCATGCCGGGCATGTAAAGATGTTGGAAGAAGCTAAACGTCAGTGTGATTATTTAATTGTAGGCTTGCAGTTAGATCCTTCGATCGATCGCCCAGAGAAAAACAGCCCATCGCAGTCTATTATAGAGCGCTATATTCAACTCAAAGGATCCAAGCATGTAGATGAAATTGTACCCTATGTATCGGAGCAAGATTTAGAAGATATTTTACGTTCTTTTAAGCTTGATGTTCGTATCATTGGCGACGAGTATAAGGAAAAGAACTTTACAGGAAGGTCTTATTGTGAAGAAAAGGGAATAGAGATCTATTACAATTCTAGAGACCATAGGTTCTCTTCGAGTGGACTTAGAAAGCAAGTCAAGTTAAAGTCTTAATTATAAATGAAAAAAATTTTATTAATATTTGGAACTAGGCCAGAGGCAGTTAAAATGGCTCCATTAATCAAAGAGTTTCAAAAACATTCAGATGCTTTTGAAACAAAAGTATGTGTTACAGCGCAACATCGAGAGATGTTAGATCAGGTCTTAGATTTTTTTGAAATCAAACCTGATTACGATTTGGATTTAATGAAGCCAGGGCAAAATTTATATAGCTTAACAGCTACTATTATTGAGTCTCTAAAACCTATTCTAGAAGAATTTACCCCAGATTATGTATTTGTGCACGGAGACACCACTACAACTATGGCAGGGTCCATTGCAAGTTTTTATTCTGGAGCAAAAGTATGTCATGTAGAAGCAGGACTTAGAACAAATAATAAGTTATCACCTTTTCCAGAGGAAATAAATCGTCAAATAACAGGTAGAATTTGTGATTATCATTTTGCTCCTACAGAAACTTCAAAAAACAACTTATTAAAAGAAAATATTTCTGAGGATACAATATTGGTTACTGGAAATACTGTAATTGATGCACTTTTAAATTCTGTAGAAAAAGTGAATGATAATCCAAGTGCGTTTATTCAAGATCTCTCCAAACAAATAGGAGTTCAAGAAGTTGTTTTAGTTACAGGACATCGAAGAGAGAATCATGGTGATGGATTTGAAAGAATCTGCAATGCTTTAAAGACAATTGCATTAGACAATGTAAACCGTTTGGTTATTTACCCTGTTCACTTGAATCCAAAAGTACAGGAACCTGTTAAGAGAATCTTATCAGGGCTTAGCAATGTAATTTTAATTGACCCTTTACCATACCAAGATTTTATTTGGTTAATGAAGAGATCTAAAATTATTATTACAGACAGCGGAGGTGTTCAAGAAGAAGCACCAAGTTTAGGAAAACCTGTTTTAGTTTTGAGAGATACTACAGAAAGGCCAGAGGCTGCAGAGGCAGGGACGGTTTTATTAGTTGGTACAAATGAAAATTTAATTGTTTCAAAAGCATTAGACTTACTAAATAATAAAGATAATTTTGATAAAATGTCAAAGCTTCATAATCCGTTTGGAGATGGTTTGGCATCAACAAGAATTGTAGACTTTATAAAAAGTATAAAATAATGAACTTAGATGCAGTAACTCTAGGATTAGGAAATGTATGATTACCAGGGTCAGTATTAATTACTGCTCATGGCACAAATATCTTAAGTGCTGTTAAGAAAAGTAGATTGAGATTTATCTTAACTCTAGAGATCATCAACTTTCTTGGAGTGGATTTAGAAAGCAAATAAAAGAAGTAGCAGAAAATAAATAAGATATGAATATTACAGTTATAGGATCCGGATATGTAGGTCTAGTCTCAGGAACGTGTTTTGCAGAGATGGGAAACAGGGTTACTTGCGTAGATATAGATTCAGTCAAGATTGAAAAACTAAACCAAGGCATTATTCCTATTTTTGAACCTGGTTTAGAGACCATGGTATTAAAAAATGTAAAGAATAAAAACCTATTTTTTACAACAGCGTTAAACAAAGCTTTACAAAATGCTGAAATCGCTTTTATAGCGGTTGGAACTCCTATGGGAGACGATGGTTCTGCAGATTTACAATATGTACTGGCAGTAGCCAAATCTATTGGGCAGGCCATGCAAAAAAGATTGATTGTGGTCGATAAGTCTACCGTACCAATTGGAACTGCAGATAAAGTAAAAGCGACCATTCAAAAAGAACTAGATGCACGGAATTCTGATGTACAGTTTGATGTGGTTTCTAATCCTGAATTTTTAAAAGAGGGAGCAGCTATCGTAGATTTCATGAAGCCCGACAGGGTTGTTATTGGAGCTGATTCTGAGATTGCATTTAAAAAAATGAAAGAACTATATTCTCCTTTTTTTAGATCTCATGACCGCTTTATTACTATGGACATCCGTTCTGCAGAGATGACAAAGTATGCTGCCAATGCAATGCTAGCCACTAAAATATCTTTTATGAATGAAATTGCCAATATCTGTGAAAAGGTAGGGGCAGATGTCAACCAGGTTCGAATCGGAATCGGTTCAGATCAACGGATAGGATATAGCTTTATATATCCGGGTGCAGGCTATGGAGGTTCTTGTTTTCCAAAAGATGTAAAAGCACTCACAAAAATCGCCAAAGAAAATGACTATACCGCGCAATTGATAACCGCGGTTGAAGAAGTAAATGATGCACAGAAATTAGTAATCGCTCAGAAAATTGTAAATCGTTTTGGAGAAGACCTAACTGGCTTTACTTTTGGTATTTGGGGTTTGGCCTTTAAGCCAGGAACCGATGACATGCGCGAAGCACCAGCCATTTATGTAATCAAAGAATTAGTAAGTAGAGGTGCTAAAATAAAAGCCTATGACCCAAAGGCTATTAAAGAAGCAAAAGAGCATTACCTGAAAGGAGTCCAAAATATAAGATATGTAGCTTCTAAATACGAGGTTTTAAAAGATTCAGATGCATTGGTGTTACTCACTGAGTGGAAAGAGTTTCGTTCACCTGATTTTGAAGAAATTAAAACACAATTGAAAACTCCAGTTATTTTTGATGGTAGAAATCAATACAATGCATTTAATTTGGAAGAAAAGGGATTTGAGTATTTTCAAATAGGGAGATAAAATGAGCTCTTCTATTGGTTTAGATAAATGCAATAAGGTTTAAGGGTATTGTTTTGCAAAGATTTTAAAATCTACACGTCTCACTTTTTTATCCTTTAATTTGTTATTAAACCTTAACAATAAGTAGAGACTTTTCTTATAATTATTAAACCATTTCATCCTAATAAAAAAAACATAATTCTTTTTTTTTACAATCATTACTAATTTTGATTCGGATAACTGTAATTTAAATTGCGGTTTACCGAAGTATAAATGTCATGCTTAAAAGTATTTTTGTAACAAAATATTAGTAAAAAAATAGAAGATGGATTAGGGATTTCTATAATTTATTGAATTTATTTCTTGTATTATTTTAATTTTTACAGAAAGAAACTCAAAAACTATAGTATTTGTTCATTTAGAGATATTGAACTGATCAAATAAAATATCTATATAATTTAATTGCAATAAATAATAGGTCTTTCTAGAAAGAGGATCTTGAATCTTAGTTACTCCTATTTGCAGTGTATACAGATATGTTTAATTAACATTAATCACCTAAATTTATAAGACCATTCAAAAAACAATAAAATGGAAATATATTGAACATAACATACAAACGTGATTTGTTAGGAATTTTTTCAATATCATATGTTTATCATTAGAAAGTATATTTATTAAATACTAAGACAATAATTTAAAAAAATAATATTTATCAAGACGTCAAATAAAATGTAATTATGTATAATAAATATAAACTAAGTGAAAATAAAACTAGGTGTTTTTGCATAAAAAACATCTTTTCTAAAAGAATTTTAAACCTTTTTAGAATCAAATAGTCTATTAGGTATGTTTTAAATCATTTATTACGATTTTAAATCCTTTGTTACAATTAAACTATTTTTAGGTTGTTTCATTTGTTAATTCTTTGAGTAAGTGACATATTTGTAGTATCTAAAACAGTGTATATATGGGCTAGTTTTGGGCAAATTTGTCAAGATATAATTATTAAGTTTACAAAGTAAGTCCTATAAGAGAGTTGGGTTCTAATAACATCATTATGTTGATGTTATATAAATTAGGTGTTTTTGTTTAAATTTGCTATCAATTCTTTGTTGCTAGAGAATTCATAAATATAAAAGCGAAAGAAAATAGAATATGGAAGATATATATTATTTGACATTGTTGTTTGTTACCATTTTTTTGGTAACCTATATTATGATTCCAAAAATTAGAAAAATTTCTGTTAAGTTCAATTTAACAGATACGCCAGGCGTTCGAAGTTCTCATATCAATACCACTCCCTCTTTTGGAGGTGTCGCTTTTTATATTAGCTATATTATAACTTTATTTTTTCTACAATTATTTTCACCTTATCAATACTCACTTACCTTATTGGTAGGGATATCCGTTTTATTTTTTACAGGTTTGTTCGATGATATTGTAAATATTCGAGCTCGAAATAAGTTTTTTGGTCAGTTCTTAGGAGTTGCCTTGCTAATGACGCAGCCATATTTTAGGATAATTTCCATGCATGGCTTTATGGGTATTTATGAAATACCGCTAATTGCTTCTGTTGCAGGGAGTATGTTTTTCCTATTAGGACTTATCAATGCATTCAATTTGTTAGACGGTATTGACGGTTTAACTGCTATTACTGGAATTATTGTAGCTTCTTTTTACAGTTATATGTTTTATCATTTAGGGTATTTTTATTATCTGAGTATCAGTATTACAACCATTGCTACCCTGTTGGCTTTTCTCCGTTTTAATTTTTCGGTAAGTAGAAAAATTTTCATGGGAGATACAGGCAGTTTAACGATTGGTTTGGTACTTGGGTTACTCACTTTAAAATTAATGACAGCAGATGGAGTTTATACATCTTTGCATTTCTATCCAAATCAATTACCTTTAATTTTAATAGCTATTTTGTTTGTTCCAATATTAGATATTTGCAGGGTAATGATTATCCGTCTTTTAAAAGGAGTTTCAATGTTTAGTCCAGATAGAAACCACATACACCATATTATTGTAGATTACGGATTGTCTCACAGAAAAGCATCTTTCCTTATTGGGCTTGTGAATTTTTGTGTGGGTCTTGCCATGTTTTTTGTGATTATGAATTACAATACCTTACAATCTGCACTGTTACTAATTAGTATTTTTGCCGTCGGTATTTTATTGCTATTTTTATTGAATAGAAACAAGGCAGCATTGCGTTTAAAATTAAAATTGAAAGCTTCTATGTTAAGAATGTTTTTCTTTACATGGTAAATATTATAACTGTTGAATTTTTAGTATATTTAAAGTTATAATGGAAGGGAATTCAAAAAAATGGTTTATTTTATTTACAAAGCCAAGAAACGAGTTAAAGGTTACAGAGCGTCTCACTAGCATCGGAGTAGAGGTGTATACACCTACGAAGATTGAAGTTAGACAATGGTCCGATCGTAAGAAAAAGGTATTGGTGCCTTTGTTGCCATCTATGGTGTTGGTGCAATTGTTAGAAAAAGAAGTAGAAGTAGTGTTTAACGTTCCTGGAGCAGTGCGTTTTTTGTTTGAACATGGCAAACGTGCTAGTGTTTCAAATGAAGAGGTACTGGCAATGAAAAGTTATTTAGAGACTGTGGTTCAAAAGGAATCAAAAAGGTTGGCTGTAGGAGATTTAGTGAAAGTACCCTTGTTAGAACAAGAAGCTATATTGCTGTCTATCAAAGGAAAAAAGTGTTTGGCCCAGTTGCAAAAATTAGGCGCCATCGTATCATTTCAATTGCAGTAAGCAATTGGAATTTTTTTATACAATAAAATCACTACTGTGGGTAGTGCTGGCGAAGCCGTGAAAAAAACGAATGTTTTTGCGTTTTAAAGAGTACTAAAAAGCTTTTAAACACGTTTTTAAAAGGTAAAACACAAACAAAACGGACTACCGGTGGTAGTCGATAAAAATAAAAAGAATTTATGAAAAAATGATAAAATTTTTATCAAAAAATATAGCTTATAATTTTATTGCGATTATTGTGTCTTTTTATTCTACAAGGGTTGTAGTGAACATGCTAGGTGTTAATGATTATGGATTTTGGATTTCTTTATTTGCAATTTGTAGTTGGATACAATTTCTTGATGGTGGTTTTGGTAACAGTATTAGAAATTCAGTCTCAAAATCAATTTCAATACTGGATTTCAAAGCAGTATCTAAAACAGTAAGTAATGGATACATAGGTATGGGTATATTAACAATAGCTTCATTGATAATCCTTCTAATGATTATTGTTTTTATACCAATTTCAAAAATAATTTCTATACCTAGTAATATTAATATTATTCCTTACGCTTTTATACTTTATGGATTTTCAATAATAGTTATTTTTCTAAAAATTATAAATAAAGTGTGTTTTTCAATTAATAGATCCGATTTAGTTTTTATCAACTTATTGATTACTAATAGCATCATATTGTTATTGCTTTACCTTTTTAAATCAATGCACATGAATCCATTATATGTTGTGCTTTATTCATATTCAATCGCTCCAATAATAGTATTAGTTATATTTTCATATTATGTTTTAAAAAATCAAAAATTGGAAATAAGTATTGCTTTTTTTGATATTATGGAATTAAAGTCCTTATTAAATTTTGGTGGAGCATTTTTTATGATTCAACTTTCATTTGGTTTTATACTTGGATTTTTACCTATTTTCATAAATGCTATTTGGGACGGTTTCATAACAGCCGAATACCAAATCATTCAAAAATTATTAGGGTTACTATTCATTTTATCTAATATAATTTTACAATCCAAATGGCATTCTTTATCTTTAATAACTGGGCGAAAACAAATTAAAAAGCATCAATTAAATAATATATTATTGTTTTTTTTACATTTTGCAGGAGTTTGTGTGATTTATGTTTTTTTAAAAGAAATAGTTAAATTATGGATTGGAAACAGTGAATTGATAATTACGGATGGAATGTCATTATCTGTGTTAAACTTAACTTGTTCTATCTTATTCTCCAAGTTTTCTGCTATTATATTAATGTCAAAAAACATAATAAACCAACAAAAATACATTTCAATTATCCAGTTATTATTTTTTTTAATATGGTCGTTTATTGTTTATAAATTTAATATTTCTTTAGTATTATTCATTAATATTATCTCAATAGGATTTTATATTCAAGGACTATTGGGTAATAAACAAGTTTTAAGTCTTAAATGAAAAAAATAATTAAGTATTCTGTAATTGCTCCAATAAACACTGGGGATGTGTTAATTTCAAAATCAATTGAATTATTATTTCATAATGAATTTCATAATGAATTTAATATAAAATCTAAAGATATAACTTTTAAGAAATTTGACCCTAAACCTAAAATAAAATTCAGCAAAGGAAATTTAAAAACAAAAAAAAACATCGTATTAAGTTTTCTTTATATTATAATTAAAAATTTTTTATTTTATTTAAATGACTATTCAAAGGTTTATAATGAGATTAGGAATTCAGATGCAGTTATTTTGGGTGGCGGAAACATTCTAATGGAATCTGATGGTAATGATATTTTTAATAAATGTTATAAAATATGTGTAATATGCAAAAAACTTAATAAACCATTTGCTTTTTATGCAGTAGGTCTTGGCCCTTTTGAATTTAGATATCAGAGAAGGTTAAGATATATTCTAAAGAATTCAGTTCATTTTGGAGTTAGAGATTTTGGTAGTCAATCAATTTGTGATGAAATTTTTAAAGGTAAATCTGTTATGAATTTTGACCCTGCCATTCTACTTTCTGATTATTACCCTCTAAAACAAGAAAAACATAAATATATAGGTGTTAACTTAATGAATCTCTCAAAATTTATTAAAAAATCAGAAAATTTTTCAATACAACAGATAGCAATGAATTTATCTAAAATTGCTGAGCACTATAAAATGTCAATTAAAATAATTAACACATCATTCGGTGAGGATTTAACTATTACTGAGCTATTAAAAAATGAGTTTTATAAACTGAATAATCATCATTTAATTTCTATTTGTAATATAATTGATGAAAAAGATTTAAATAATGCTTTTTGTGATGTTAAGTTTTTTTTAGCTTGCAGAATGCATTCCTCTATTTTTTCACAAAGTTATAATATCCCTACACTAGTTTATCCTTGGCATCCTAAAGTTTATCATTTGCAAAAGATTATTTATGATAAAGAACTTAAGACTTCATTAATTGAAAATCCTAATTTTGATTATTGTGAAATCATTAATAAAATTGAACTTTTAAATAATCAAAAGTTAAACCATAGTATTATTGTTATTAAACAAAAAATTAAAAATCAATTCATTGAAACAATTAAATTTATTTAAATTATTTTCTTATTTATTATTTCCAGTATTATTTTTAACACCACAATCTGGAATTGGTTATATATTACAGATTTTAATCATATTTATGGTTATTTTTTCAAAATTTAAAAGTCATCAACTACTATTTGTGAGGAGAAATTTAAATTCTTTTATAAAAGTTCTTATTTTTTTTATTTTTTTTATTACAATATGTTATCAGGTAATAATAGTTCAAGAGCCTATTTATTTAAAAAATATTTTTAAGGGTTTGAATATAATTTTATTGATTTGTTTGTTTCCATTCAATAAAAAAATATATACAAACGAACTTGTTTTTTGGCTAATTTTAATAATTATTGGATGTTCCCAAATCGCTTATTTATTTAATATTAGTTTTTTTATTAATTTAATTGATAATTATTATTTTCTAGAAGGGTATTTAAATTCTAGTGAAATTAGTTCAAATATATCATCTTCAGAAAGTATATTTAATTTAAGATTTGGTGGTTTGTATAGAAACCCGAACCAATGTGCTAGAGCTATTACTTTTCTTTCTGGGTTTTATCTTATCACAAGAATTAAAAATAAAATAAGTAAAATAAATATCCTTTTCTTATGTTTTTCTCTTTTTTTTATAATTGTTACCGGAAGTAGAACTGGTTTATTTATAGAACTAATTATGATCATTTTTTTTGCATACATAAAATATCCTTTATATTTCAAAAGGTCTCTTATTGTCATAATACCTTTTTTAATATTTGTTTTTTTTAGTTTTAGTGATATTTTATTTTCGTCTAGAATTTTTGATTTTAAAGAATTATACTCTTCTAATAGCACAAATAATAGTATTAATCTTAAATTAGAGTTTTTATATCAATATTTACAGTATAAAGCAGATTCCTATCACTTTTTCCAATTATTATTTGGAACTTCTCAAATAGATACTTCCTATTACCTAGGATTTAATAATAATTATCGGATAGAAAATTTTGATTCTGATATTGGATATATTATAAACGGATTTGGATTAATTGGATTGTTTTTAATTGCTTCTTTTTATTTTATGGAATTAAAAAAAATACCTCGTCAATATATTTTTATTTTTAGTCTATTGCTTTGGATGATTTCAAGTTCAATTTTAACCAACATAAGATTTTCATTAATATTTGCAATTTTAATGTCACATATATTAACTATAAGAAAAGAAGGAGTTCATGCCTAAAATTATAACTAAATCAAGTATTACAAAGTTTGAATCTGATAGTTTTATTATTAATCGAAATGAAACTTATAATAAACAACTTGAGTTAGATGATTCAATTTGGTTAAATTGGAAATTTCAAAAATGCCCTACAGGAAAAGCAAATTTATCTTTATTAACGGATAAAGAAGAAATATTTGGGTGTAATGCATTTGGACCATTATCAGATATTCATTTCTCTGGAGACAAACATAGTATTTGGCTTTCTCTTGAAAACTTCATACATCCCAATTATCAAAGGAAGGGATATTTTCATCAACTACTAAATAATTCTGAAAAATTATTATCTACTGATTCGAATACAATTATGATGAGTTTTCCGAATGATAAAAGTATAAAAGCCTATAAAAATAATGACTGGATTCATAGATCAAATTATATAAACCATTGGGTAAAGTTTAATCTTACTCAAAACTTGTTATTACATTTTATTGATTTAAAAAAAGAATTTAAAAGCATTGGAATAAAACCATTAAATTGCACCTTATCTTCAATGAATTTAATTCATTTTAAGAATGTAGTTACAACTTACTGGTCAACAAAGTTACTTAATTGGAGGTTTAATGAGTACCCTCAATCTTATTATCAAACAATTATTTTAAATGATATTGAAGGTGTTATTAGATTAGGTAAGCGTGGTAGATTAAATGAAGCACAAATACTTTTTTTGAATGACAAGACTAATTCTCTGAAAAGGAACACTTTGATTTTATGGATAAATGAATTAAAAAAACAAATTAAAGTTGATTTAATTACTTTTCCGACTTCTAAAGATAATCCTTTTACTAAAATTTTAAAAACTATTGGATTTGTGCAGCTAAGATCTAGAGCTAATTTCATTTTTAAATCAAATTCAATTCAAAATAATACTAAATTTTCAATCTCTGGAATAGATTTTCACACATATTAAAATATGATTTTAAGACACTTTCTCAGAAAAACTGTTCTAGATATATTAGGAACTTTCAGTAAACCAAAGGTTGGTATGCATATAATTAATATGCATTTTATAACACCTGATATAATTTCGCAATTAAAGCACCAAAAATTATTTGCAGAATTTTTATCTTTTTTAAACAAGAAATGTGATATAATTGATTTCAAGGATTCTCATAAATACATAATAAATTCTAAAAACATCACTAAACCTACGGTTTCACTTAGTTTTGATGATGGTTATGAAGAATGTGCTTCAATTATAGCCCCAATTCTAAAAAAAGCTAACATAAAAGCAGGCTTTTTTATTAATTCAAATTTTATTGAATCTAATATAACCTATCAAGAATCTTTTTTTAATAGGATTAAAATAAATACGAAACTCCCCATGAATTGGCATCAGGTAGAAAGTTTAAATAATGAAGGTCATACGATAGGCTCTCATACTTTGGATCATTATAATCTTGCAGATTTAAATGAAGAAGAAGCGATTCGTCAATGTTTGATTGATAAAAAAAATATTAGTTCTAAGTTAGGTATTAATATTGATCATTTTGCTTGGCCTTATGGTGAAAAAAAACATATTACAGATGTACTTGTAGATGAATTGTCGAAGAATTTTAGATTTATATATAGTGGTACGAACTACAAAAACTATTTTTCTTTTAATAATAAAGTAATAAATAGACGTCATATTGAACCCAATTGGTCTAAAAAACACATCAAATACTTTTTAAGTACTACTAAGAATGTTTAAAGCAAATAACAACATACTTCTCGATTGTCTTCACGTTAAAGAAAGTGGTGCAAAAGTCCTGTTAATTAAATTATTGGAAGAACTAGTTAATACAAAAAATTTAATAATTTTATTAGATCAATGTATTGTTTTAGATGAAAAATTGATTGAAAAACATCATATAATAAGGTTAAAATCTTCATTGCTGCATAGAGCGTATTTTTATTTTAAGAATAATAATTCTTTTTGTAAAATATTCACATTTAATAATTTGCCTCCATTTTTTAATTCAAAAACCCCTTCATATGTATACTTTCATAATACATTATTGCTGGAAAAAAATAATCATATATACTCAGTAAAACAAAAAATCATTTTACGTTTAAAAAAAATATTAATTATTAGACTTAAAAAAAATGTTGATTTTTGGTTAGTTCAAACTACTCACGTAAGTAAGTTGTTAGTGTCAGCATTTGAAGTTAAATTAGATAAAGTTATGTTATTGCCTATTATTCCAAATTGTGAATACAGCTTAAATAATAATTACAAAAGAGTATCTAATCGTATGATTTATGTTAGTACAGGTTTTGAATACAAAAATCATTTTAGATTAATTCAAGCATTTTGTGCCTCACATACCCTACATAATTTAGGTACTTTAGTTTTAACTGTGGATAAAAAATTTGAAAAATTATCTAAATTTATAAAAAGTAAAATTGAATTAGGTTTTCCTATTATTAATTTAGGAGAAGTAAAGAGAGAAAAAATTATCGAGGAGTATCTAAAGTCGGAATTTGTTATTTTTCCCTCACTTACTGAAAGTTTTGGACTAGGAATTGTAGAAGGTTTAAATCTCGGATGTAAACTTATTGGTGCTAACCTACCTTATACCCACTCTATCGCAAAAACAAATTACTTATTTGACCCATACTGTGTAGATAGTATTTCGGAGCAAATATCAAAAAGTTTTTTTAACAAACAATCAGAAACTTTATTAACTGTTATTGACAAATCTAAATTTATAAAATATGAAATTGAAAAATAAAAAACTTTTAATTACAGGTGGTACTGGTTCATTTGGTAATGCAGTACTGAACAGATTTTTAAATACAGATCACTTTAAAGAAATTCGTATTTTTTCTCGAGATGAGAAAAAACAAGACGATATGCGAACTAGACTTAAAAATACAAAATTAAAGTTTTACATTGGGGATGTGCGTGATTACTCAAGTGTTGAAAAAGCTATGCGTGGAGTTGATTATGTGTTTCATGCTGCAGCTTTAAAACAAGTTCCATCTTGTGAGTTCTTCCCTATTGAAGCAACTAAAACAAATGTTTTTGGAACACAAAATGTAATAGACGCTGCAGATTTTAATAAGGTTTCCAAAGTAATCTGTTTGAGCACTGATAAAGCAGCTTACCCCATTAATGCAATGGGTATTTCTAAAGCTTTAATGGAAAAAGTAGCCGTTGCTGCCGCTCGAAATTGTAATAATACGACCGTATGTTTAACTCGTTACGGGAATGTTATGGCATCTCGTGGTTCTGTAATTCCTTTGTTTATAAATCAAATTAAAAATAAAGAAAGTATTACGATTACTGATCCTAAAATGACACGATTTTTAATGTCTCTTAATGAAGCAGTAGAGTTGGTATTGTTTGCATTCGAAAATGGTAATTCTGGAGACTTGTTTGTTAATAAGGCACCAGCTGGAACTATAGGTGATTTGGCACAAGCTTTAAAAGAAATATTCAATGCAGATAATAAAGTGAAAATTATTGGGACGCGTCACGGAGAAAAGTTATACGAAACGCTGTGTACAAAAGAAGAAATGAATAAGGCAGAAGATATGGGGGAATTTTATAGAATTCCATCTGATAATAGAGACTTAAACTATGCTAAATATTTTTCTGAAGGTCAAGAAGATCTTCTTGAAGTAGAGGATTATAATTCTCATAATACAAACCAATGTGATATTGAGGGAATGAAAATTTTATTAAAAGGATTACCGATGATTCAACAGGAATTAAATAACATAAAATAATAAAATGATCCCATCAATCATTTTTGGAGGAACGTATAAAGATAACAGAGGATTGCTTAGATATAACAATTCGTTTGACGCAAGTATTGTAAAAAGAATTTATATTATTGAAAATAATTTAAATTTCATAAGAGGATGGCAAGGTCATAAAATAGAACAACGTTGGTTTTCAGCGATTAAAGGTCAATTTAAGGTGCAATTAATTAAAATAGATAATTGGATCGAACCTGTTAAAGAACTAAAAAGAATAACATTTAACTTATCAGAAAATACTTTAGATATTTTACACATACCTTCAGGATATGTTACAAGCATTAAATCAGAAGAAGAAGGGGCAAAGCTATTAGTAATGTCTGACTACATGTTAAATGAAATTAGTGACAATTATAAGTACCCATTAACTTATTTTTTCTAATAAAATTATAAAAATGAAAAAAATTAAACTTGCCACAATTTTAGGAACACGACCTGAAATCATTAGGCTTGCAGAATGCATTAAATTGTGTGATCAATATTTTGAGCATATTTTAATTCATACAGGTCAAAATTATGATTATGAGTTAAATGAAATCTTCTTTGAAGATTTAGGATTAAGAAAACCAGATTTTTTCTTAAGTGTTGCGGGCAATCATTTAGGTGAAACGATTGGAAATGTTATTTCAAAATCATATGAAATATTAGCTTCTGAAAAACCAGATGCACTTTTAGTACTCGGAGATACAAATAGTGTTTTAAGTACAATAGCTGCAAAAAGATTGAAAATCCCTATTTTTCATATGGAAGCTGGTAATAGATGTTTTGATCAAAATGTACCTGAAGAAATTAATAGAAAAATTTCAGATCATATTTCTGATATTAATTTAACTTATACAGAACACAGTAGAAGATATTTGTTAAGTGAAGGTTTCAGAAAAGACCACGTTTTTGTAACGGGTTCTCCTTTAAGAGAAGTTTTAGGAAAATACAAAGATAAAATTAATAGTAGCGATGTTGTTTCTAGACTAAAACTAGAAAAGAACAGCTATTTTGTTGTTAGTGCTCACAGAGAAGAGAATATAGATTTAAATAACAATTTTGAAACTTTAGCGGCATCTTTAAATGCAGTTGCAGAAAAGTATCAAAAACCAATTATTTTTTCAACACATCCAAGAACAAAAAACAGAATAGAAAAAAATAAAATTAAGTTTCATCCATTAATTACAAATATACCTCCATTAGGTTTTTTCGATTACGTTAACTTACAGAAAAATGCTTTTGTGGTGCTTTCTGATAGTGGAACAATTAGTGAAGAGTCTGGCATGATGGGCTTTCCTGCGGTTAGTATAAGGACAAGTACTGAAAGACCAGAGGCAATAGATGCAGGGACAATTGTTTTGGGTGGAATTAGTACTGATCAAATATTAAATTCTATAGAAATTACAAAAGGTTTAGCTATAGATGAACATACAGCGCTACCAGAAAGTTACAACGTAAAAAACACTTCTGAACGTATAGTAAAAGTAATACAGAGTTATACTTCTATCGTTAATAAAGTAATATGGGACAAATGAAAAAAGTAGTTGTAATTGGTTGTAAAGGAATGGCTGGTCACGTAGTTAAAACCTGCTTAGAAAGTACTGGTATATATGATGTTTGGGGTATTGCTAGAGAAATAGACTCTGGCCAAAAATTAATAAATTTAGATGTATCTAATACTAAAGAATTAGAAAGTATTTTAGATAACGGTTCTTTTGATGTTGTAATAAACTGTATCGGTTTGTTAAATAAAACAGCTGAAGATAATCCAGAGTTAGCGGTTTGGTTTAATAGTTATTTTCCTCAATTATTAGCTTCTTATGGAAAAAAACACAATTTTAAATTAGTACATATTAGTACGGATTGTGTTTTTTCTGGAAAAGAAGGTGGTTACAAAGAAGATTCTTTCAAAAATGGAATTGGTTTTTACGCTCAATCTAAAGCATTAGGAGAGGTTGTTAATACTAAAGATTTAACCATTAGAACTTCAATTATTGGACCTGAATTAAAGCAAAATGGAATTGGTTTATTTCATTGGTTTATGAATCAAACAGATGAAATATTTGGGTATACAGAAGCTTATTGGTCTGGTGTAACAACTATAGAATTAGCAAAAGGAATAAATGAAGCTATACAACAAGATTTAACAGGTTTATATCAGTTTGTAAATAATAGCAAAATTTGCAAATACGTATTATTACAAGAGTTTAATACTATATTCAAAGAAGGGAAAACTAAAATTACTCCAAAATCTGATTATAAAGTTGATAAAAGTTTATTGTGCACAAGAAGTGATTTTGATTACAATGTTCCTTCATTTAATGCAATGATTAAAGAAATGAAAGATTGGATGATTAAATATAAGGAGTTATATAAATATTACGATTATTAGACAATTGCACCACATAAATATCTATGAAAATATTAATAGTATCACAATATTTTTGGCCTGAAAACTTTAGAATTAATGATTTAGCTATAGGTTTACAGGAAAGAGGGCATCAAATTCATGTTTTAACAGGTAAACCTAATTATCCTAATGGTGATTTTTATAAAGGATATTCCTTTTTAAAAAGAGGAAATGAAGAGTATAAAGGAATGAGAATTTTTCGTTCTACTTTATTTCCTAGAGGGAATGGCTCTGGTTTAAAATTGATGATGAATTATTTTTCATTTGCTTTTTTAACTTCAATCAAAGCCCTTTTTCATAAAGAAAAATATGATTTAGTTTTTGTTTATGAACCATCACCGATCACAGTTGGTATACCTGCAATTGTATTAGCTAAGAAATTAAAAATCCCTATTTATTTTTGGGTACAAGATCTTTGGCCAGAAAGTGTTTCTGCTGCGGGTCAACTTAATAATAAAATTGTTTTGAAATCTTTAAATAATCTCACGAAATGGATTTATAAAAATTCCAAATTAGTCTTAATTCAATCTGAAGGGTTTAGAGAATATATTTTAAATCAAGGAGTTAGGGATAGTAAAATTGTTTATTATCCAAACTCAACAGAATCTCTTTATAATATTGTAAAACCTAAGGATGAAATATCGAAATTGATTCCTAAAGTTCCTTTTTCTATTATGTTTGCAGGTAATATTGGTGAGTCACAAGATTTTGAAAACATATTGGAAGCAGCAAAAATTTTAAAAGATAAAACAAACGATATCCATTTCGTCGTATTAGGAAATGGAAGAAAAAAAGACTTTGTTATTCAAAAAGTTGAAGAGTATAAATTAGAAAGTAATTTTCATTTATTAGGTGCTTTTCCAGTAAATACAATGCCTCATTTTTTTGCGTGTGCAGATGTATTATTAGTAACTCTCAAAAAGAGTAGAATATTTTCTTTAACAATACCTTCTAAAGTTCAATCTTATTTGGCTTGTGGTAAGCCTATTATTGGTGCGTTAGATGGAGAAGGAGCTAAAGTTATTTTAGATTCTAAAGCAGGCTTAGTGGCACCGTCTGGAGACTCTAAAAAATTAGCGAATAAAATTTTTGAGTTATATCACATTAATAAACAAGACAGAGAAAAACTTGGCGAGAATGCAAGAAAGTATTATGAAGAGCATTTTGAAAGAGAAAAATTATTAACAAAATTAGTTGACTTATTTAAAAAATAACATTTTGAAAAACATTGCTATTAGTGGTATTACCGGTTTTGTAGGTAAAAACTTGGAAGAATATTTGATATCTAAAAAAGAAACCGTAGTAGGAGTATCCAGAAGGACTTCAAATAACAATTATGACTACACATCCTTTAATAAGATTATTTTTGATAATCAAAAGGCTTTTGTGCATTTAGCAGGAAAAGCACACGATTTAAAAAAAACTTCTGAAGACAAAGAATATTTTGAAGTAAATACTGAGTTAACAAAGACATTGTATAATCAATTTTTAAAAAGTGATTGTGAAGTTTTTATTTATATGAGTTCTGTAAAAGCTGTCGCAGATCAAACAGATGGTGTTTTAACAGAGAATGTAAAACCTAATCCTATAACGGTTTACGGAAAATCTAAATTAGCAGCAGAAGAATATATTCTATCAAGAAAAAATCTAAAAGATAAACGAGTTTATATATTAAGACCCTGTATGATTCACGGGCCTAACAATAAAGGAAACTTAAATTTATTATATAGTTTTGTTTCAAAGGGTATTCCTTATCCATTTGGAAAATACCTAAACAGAAGATCTTTTGTG
>ENA-OQVM01003048-OQVM01003048.1-marine-metagenome-genome-assembly--contig:-NODE-3048-length-18625-cov-3.772428_pt1 | contig 18625 bp, 13 predicted proteins | sample MGYA00237776_ERZ505498 | MGnify/ENA primary metagenome ERZ505498 (study PRJEB26159, sample SAMN06265151) | marine metagenome | isolation source: Helgoland LTER site | place: Germany:Helgoland, sampling... | reverse complement strand
TTCTGAGATGGAGTGGTATCGGCCGACCCTACTTTTTAGCTCTTGTCATGTTAGTTCTCGCTCCTTTCACAATAATGTACCGCTTTATTGAACCAGATAACATCTTGTTTTGGATAGGAGTCTTTTCGATGTATTTTCAAATAGGATGCTTTTATGGACCAGCCTTTGGGACTATTCAAGATTTGGTGCCTCCTAATAAGAGAGGTATGGTGGTTGGATTTGCAGTCTTGGTAATACAGATCTTGGGGGCAGCTTTAGGCGCTTCAACCGCTGGATTTATGATTGATTATCTTGAAACTTCTGGATTTGCCGAACCTTATTCAACAACACTACTTACCTACACACTGATATCTCTAATCTCAGTTCCCATTTTTATTTTTGCTGGGAAAAGGTTTGAGCAAGATAAGCTCAAGCTAAACGGATTTTAAATTAAGGCCAAACGGCTTTTTCTGAAAGACTATTATATTTCTAGTCAAAATGAAGAAATAATTGCGTTTAGGGTAACACCAGATCTATACTTAAGTATAAGTTACTATAATCAAAGTGAAATCAGAGGGGTAGATCATGAAATATAAACGTATTCAAAGGGTTTCCGCCTTGGCATGTGCCGTTGGAATGGTGCTTTCTGGAGTTGCAGTTAGTGCTGAAATTGAAGAAATTGTTGTTACTGGATTGAAAAAGACGTCCTCAGTCATGGAAACACCAAGTGCGATCACTGCACTTACTGGAGATGACCTATCAGCTCGTGGAATCATCGATCTCACAGAATTGCAGTTTGCTGTTCCAAGCATGCACTATGGCCAAAAATTGGGTAACAAGACAATCGCTATTCGAGGTATTGGGGAGTTCAACAACCAGCCTGGAGTGCTAGTTACTATTGATGGCGTTGTCCAGTCTTCTGGCTCAAGCTCTCAGCTATCTCAGTTGGATCTGGAGAGAGTTGAAGTCCTGAGAGGCCCTCAAGGAACTCTATATGGACGAAACTCAAATGGTGGAGCCATTAACTACATCACAGCTAAACCAACGGACGAGGTTTATGGTCGTGTCAAGGTAGGCTTGGCTAAGTTTGACCACGCCTCAATAGAGGGCGTTTACAGTGGCCCCCTTACTGACTCTTTTGGAATCCGCGTTGCAGCCAGTCATCTTGATATGGGTGAGGGCTGGGTAGAAAATCTAATGCCTGGCTTTAATGATCATATGATGGGTGAGAATACAAACTACCGGATGAATTTAGTAGGGCAGGTGAGTGAAAATTTGGATGCGCATTTTTCTCTTGGGCGAAGCACGATGAGTGGGCCACAAGATCCCCATGGAATTGTAAAAGAGCACATGGAGTATGCTAATTCGCGAACAAACTTACCGATTGAAGGCACGTTGGTCACTGAGGAGCCATGGAAAGTCTACAACAATGGGAATGCTGATTCAGACCGCCAGTACAATATTCAGAACCTAACCCTTAACTGGGAGTTGGATAATGGTGTGACGATCAAATCAATTACAGCCAATCAAAATTGGGATGATGAGTTTGAAGGTCCAGCGGATGGTTCATCGGTAGGTCTTTTCCAGCGATACATGAAAACTTGGACTGATACATTCACTCAAGAAATTAATATATCCGGTGGAGATGATAAATTAAACTGGATTGCTGGTGTGTTCTATATGGATGACCAAAAGAGTCGAGACTTTATTATTAACCTTCCCATTCCTGCTTTCTTCCCTCTACCGGGTCGTTTTGAAATATTACAGCAGCAGAATGATGTCGAATCCAAGTCTGCTTTCTTTGATATGACATACTCTGTTTCGGAAGATATTCGCTTAGGCGTTGGATTCCGAAAAACCGATGAAGATATGCATGAGCGGCACTCCAGGCAGATATTCTTTACAGGCATGCCCGATCCTGTCATCGATCTTTGTGGTGGAATTGTAGAGACTAAGTGGTCTGAGTCTGCGAATACAGGAAGGGCGTCTGTTGAGTATGATACTTCGGACGATGCTATGGTTTATGCGAGTTACTCTGAGGGCTTTAAAGTAGGTGGAATTAATGAGTCTGATTGTAATCCTCCATGGGACCCTGAAACAGTTGCATCATATGAGGTGGGTTATAAGGCTACTCTCCATGATGGCTCGACCACACTAAGTGCCGCTGCGTTCCATTATGACTATTCAGACTTCCAGGTTGCTCAGGTAATCGGAATTGTGGGAGTTATAGCGAATGCTGGTGATGCAACGATAGATGGATTTGAACTTGAGGTGACCTCTAATGTAGGAGATGACTGGACTTTAAGTGCTGGGTTGACACTGCTTGATTCTGCTTATGGAGACTTCCTAAATACGGATGCTTTGCAGGGTGATGCAGGTGTTCTCCAAAATAAAGGTAACCCTCTTAATAAAGCTCCAGAACAAAGTCTTAATGTTGGTATTGTCAGAAATATGACCTTCGACAGTGGCGCGAATCTCGCATTGAGTTTGAATGCTGCTTATCGGTCTAGAACATACTTCCGAGAGTTTGGCCAGATAGATGATTCGCAGGCGGCGTATACAGTAGTTAACTTTAACGCTAATTTCGAAACTGCAGATGAGTTATTCACAACGCGGTTCTTTGTGAACAATGCAACAAATGAAGCGTACATTACAGACATGTCCACAGGTGACAGTCAGTATGGTCGTCATGCCGCTTGGGGAATGCCTCGACATATTGGTATAGAACTAACTCGGCACTTTGGCACCCGTTAGAAAGTTCTCGCGACAATCTGCCAAGCATATTGATATATTAAGTATGCTTGGCTTTTTTTTACAGGATGATTTAGTTGAGAAGATACATCAAAAGTAGATTATTCCGATTACTTGGACGCAGAGAATTTTTCATGCTTATCGCTAAGTTTGGATTTTCTCTAGGCGCTCTATCTAAGGGAGGTAGTGTTTTGGCATCAGAAAAAAAGGAACCTTTGGGTGGTGAAAATCACTTGGATATTGTCTTACCTGGCAGGCTTGGATCGCCCACACTGACAATGTTTGAGGATCCAAGATTAGATCCAAGAATTATTAAAGAGCTCACGACTAACACTCTTCCTCCCGCCTCAATGCCGCCAGAGATAACTCTTTCGTCAAGCTACGAATCAGCAATAGAGTGGATAGAGTTTATGCATAAGGCTATGAGGTCAAACGATGCAGTCTTTTTGAAGAGCATGCCTAAGTTTTCCGACGTTGAGTCCATTGAATTGTCAATAGAGAGTGATAGCTCTCATAAGATTAAATTATTTATTGATAAGCCCGTAAAGTCAGATACCTCTATGCCTTGTATTGTTCATATGCATGGTGGGGGGATGACATTCGATACGGCTGAAAGTCCGCAAAATATAAGATGGAGAAAGTCCTTGGCACAACAAGGTATGTTGGTTGTAGGTGTTGAATTTTTGAGTGAAGCGTTATTTTCCGGCCATCATCCCTTTCCCGCAGGTTTAAATGATTGTGCTAAAGCCGTGCGCTGGACACATGATAATCGTGAAAAATTGGGTGTCTCCTCTATTATAGTTTTAGGCGAATCTGGAGGAGGGAATCTAGCTATTGCATCAGCAATTAAAGCTAACAAAGAAGGCTGGATAGATAATATCGATGGGGTTTATGCAATGGCTCCAATGTTATTTGGCTTTTATGGAACGCCACCACCGAATTTAATGTCGTGGAGAGAGAACCTGGATTATATGGGCTCTCATGCGATGATGAGAGCGATGAGGATGGCCTATGATCCAAACGGAGAGAATCATGAAAATCCTTTGGCTTACCCATTTGTTGCAAAAGACAACGAACTTCGTGGACTTCCTCCTCACATAATTGTGAACTATGAATTAGATTTGATTCGTGATGAGGGGGTCGCCTTTGCACAAAGGCTGAGAAATTCTGGAGTTGATGCGACTTCATTGATCATCAATGGGTCTAATCACTGTAATGAGATAGCTATGCCGGACGTGATGCCAGAACTTACGAGAGATAGGCTGATGTCTATTGCTGCCTTTGCTAGAGTAAGTAAGTCCTAAAATTAAAAGTTTAAAAGTAAAAAAGTGAATTGATATATTTGGGTATAGTGAACTATAATTAAATTAGATTGGTTAGGAGAGTAAGTATGATTAAATTTATTGATCCAAGAGGTAAGGTGGCAACTCCCATTGAGCCGTACGAACTGTCAAAAAATGTTCGTGCAAATGAAGGAGACCGGCTTTCTGTCGCGTTGCTTGCGAACGGATTTCCTGATTCAGAATTGTTTTTTAAAAAGTTAGGTGAAGCCATCGAGAGACGCTTACCTAAAATAAGCACAAAGCTCTGGAATAAAGGTAATGCAGGTAGCCCCGCTAGCGAGGAAATGCTTCATGAAATAACTTCAAGTAGCACTATCGCAATTGCAGGTTACGGACACTGAGGAAGCTGTACTACCGGCACCGTGCGTGACGGATACAACATTGCGAAGAGGGGAATGCCAGTGGTATCCCTTATTACTGAAGATTTTTGGGGTCAGGGGACTTTTGTTGCCAAATCACTAGGCATGCCCGATATCCCAAGGGTGAAATTGCCCCACCCCGTTGCAGGGCTGGGTGAGATTAAGATAGCGGCGATTGCTAATAGTGTTGTTGAGACAATATTGGATAGTTTTGAGAATGAGTGACTTTTTAGAAGCTGAAAATGAAGAGCGGGCGTTGGAGCAACTCCATGAAATGGATTGCACTGATGGATTGCCTGTTGTCATTCCGACAAGTGATCGAGTTGTAAAGTTTATCCTGGCAAGTGGATTAGATGGCGACATGGTGCTTGGTGAATTGGGCCCAGCTATGGGGATTGCTACCGTTGAAAAAGTTGCAGTGGCGGCGGTTATGGCTGGATGTAAATCTGACTATATGCCATTGGTTATTGCGGCGGTAAAGGCGGCGGCGGAACCAGCTTTCGATCTCTCTGAGCTGCAGGCAACAACTCACTGCACCGCACCATTGATTATCGTCAATGGGCCAGCCAGACATAATTGTGGACCTGTCGCATCTGGTTATGGTGCTCTTGGACCTGGGCATCGCGCCAATGCAAGTATTGGAAGAGCTCTTCGACTTTGTTTGATTAATATTGGTGGTGGTAGACCAGGTGTTTCCGATATGGCGATTCATGGTCATCCCGGCAAGTTTAGCTATTGTCTTGCCGAAGCAGAGGAGGAATCGCCATTTCCTCCACTACATGTCAGCTTGGGATTCGATACTTCTGATAGTGTTGTGACCCTACTGGGTTGCGAGGCACCACATTCGGTAATTTACAGCGATGATGCCGATGATCCTGAAGATGCAGAGAAACTTCTCCATATCCTGTCAGTGGGATTGGCGAACCTTGCAACTAATAATGCGATCTTTGCCTCAGGTACGGTCCTTGTATGCTTGGGTCCAAAGCATGCCAGTGCTCTGGCTCGGGCAGATCACACACGAGAGTCCATTCAAGAGAGATTATGGCAGCTCACTCATGCACCTAAAACTGAGCATATGAAGTACGGCGGAGAATTTGGAAAGGCATTTAGAGATGATCCGGAAGGAACCTACCCAAGGATACCAACGCCTAAAAATATTCTGGTGATGGTGGCTGGCGGAATAGGCCTATATTCAATGGTAATGCCTAACTGGGGTGGTGCGGCGAATGCAAACTCTGCGGTGAGTGTCAAGGTTGAGAGTGAGTTCTTCTGTGCAATCCCAGGACTTGGATAGCGTCAAATTAAAAGCGCAATAGAAATAAACGAATAATTTAGCTATGCATTTATAGCTTATAGAGGAAATATAGATGGATCCAGTCACATTATATGGAGGAGCTTTTTCTCTTTATACAGGGCGCGCTCGGAGTTATTTGATAAAAGCTAATATTCCGTATCGAGAGGAGCCCCACTCGTCAGCCTATTTTTACGATGTGGTACTTCCAAAGGCTGGTGGTCGGAGAGGTATACCGACTATAGAATTTCCAAATGGTGATGTCATTCGTGATGGGGTAGCAATAATAGATCATTATGAAAATCTTACTGGTGGAACATGTTCTCCCAAAACGCCAAAGCAAAAAATATTAAGCCTTCTGTTTGATGTCATTGGTGCTGAGGGTCTGTTGCGACCGTGCATGCACTATCGATTTAATCAGGGAGAGGAAGAGGGAGATTTCTTGACCTTTCATTTTTCTACAGTTTATCCAGAGAAAGATGGTGCTAAAAACAGAATTGCTTTTATTAAAAGAGAGGTCTTACCCGCATGGGGGGTAATGCCCAATACTAAAGAACTCATTGAATCGTTGCATTTAAAGACATTGAAAACGCTAAATGCACATTTTTCAAAATATCCTTATCTGTTTGGTGGCAAGGCAAGTATTGGCGACTTTGGAATGATAGCCCCCCTTTATGGACATCTTGGCAGGGATCCTGTTCCTCTCTCGTTAATGCAGATCAATGCGCCGAGATTATTTCGTTGGGTTGAAAGAATGAATAGGCCTGAGCCAGATATTGGCGAGTTTGAGAATAAAAGTGCTACATTTCTCGATGATGATGAGATTCCAGAAACGCTCATTGAAGTCCTAAAGCATTTCGCAACCGATTTTATCCCTGAGAGTATGGCGGCGTATGAGTGTGTTAGTAATTGGTTAGAAGAAAATAAGGATTTACCCTCTGGCACTGAAGTTAGCCGTGAAGTTGGAAAGTGCAAATTTCGAGTGGATGGGGTTGAAATTGATGCTGTGGCTCAGCCTTTTCGTTTTTATTTGATGAAACGATTACATGATCAATTTGATAGCTTGGGCTCGAAAGACCAAGAAGAGGTGCGCGAGCTTCTCAAAGATTGCCAAATGGATGAAGTATTGGATATGCGATTATCTCGTGAAATTGGTCGTGCGAATAACTTGGAGGTTTGGTTGTGAGTAAGACAACCAGCTCTGCAACAGTAACGCGGCTATCTGACAGGTCGGCACTTATCACCGGCGCGAGCAGAGGGATTGGTTTTGCCATAGCAGAAGCGTTTGCGTCGGAGGGCTCTAATATAGTCTTAAGCGCATCTAGTGAGTTAGGCCTTAAAAAAGCAAAAGATAAATTAGACCAATATGGCGTTGATGTTTCATATTTTGTCGCCGATGTGAGTGATCCACGCCAGATAGACAATCTATTTTCTTTTGCGATTGAGCAGCACTCAAAACTTGATGTTCTGGTTAATAATGCGGGTATTCATATCTCAAAGTCGTTCACTGATCATGAGATGGATGAGTTTGATCATTTGATGAAAGTTAACGTCCACTCCGTTTTTCAGCTGACCCAACTTGCCATACGCCATATGCAAATATTGGGTCGGGGAAAGGTTATTAATGTTGCCTCTGTAGCTGGGCTCAGAGAGAGTATGAATTCATCTGCCTATAACACCTCAAAGCATGCAGTTGTGGGATTGACCAAATGTATTGCATTAGAAAATGCCAAGAACGGTATTAATGTCAATGCTATATGTCCTGGCATTGTCGAAACAGACCTCATTCAAGGCGTAGAGGATAAAATGAAAGATGCAGGAATGCCTCCAGAAGAGTTTCGGGAGCGCATTATTTCTCAGATACCCATTGGGAGAATGCTTCAGCCAAAAGAAATAGCCAATATCGCAGTTTTTCTTGCTAGCAGTGAAGCTGATGGTATGAGCGGACAAGCAGTCACCATCTAATCTTTTTATGCCGATTCTTAAATTAAAGTGAGTTTAAATGACGATAGAAAATAACATTTCGAACTCGCCTTTTCAGGATCTTCTGATTGTAGATATTGGTGGCACGGTGTCGACAGGCTTTGCGGGTAAACTCTTCGCTGATTACGGAGCAAGAGTGGTTAACCTGGAACCACATGAGGGCTTTGCGACACGAAAAATAAAACCGTATTTGCAGAATGGTAACAGTGCAATGCATGGTTATCTGCACGCAAATAAAGAAAGTGTCGTTGTCAAAGATTCTATACTAAAGCATCCAGCGATTCTAAAAGCGGATTTGGTACTAATAGATCCAAGTACATTATCTGCCTCAATATCTCTGGATAATTTTGATGTTAATGTGTGTGTTGTTAGTTGGTTTGGTTTAGATGGACCTTATGCTGACTACGAGGGATCGAACGAAGCGATTTTTGCATTGACAGGTATTATGGGAATGCTTGGCGAATCGGATGGCCAACCTATTATTCCAACTGGATTTCATCCACAAATTCTTGGTGGATTGAGTGCATTTAATGGTGCCTTGAGCTATCTTTTTGATCAGAAAAAAAAATCTGGGTCAGCAACTGAGCAGAAAAAATTCCGTATTGATGCCTCTATCTTTGAAGCCAATATGTGTCTAACCGATTTAGGAGCACTCTCTAGTTACAACGGTGAGCCCCCTCATGAACGTTTGGGTATTAATCGGTTTTTCCCCACTTATCCCTTGGGTATATGGCCATGTAAAGATGGTTGGCTTGGAGTTACTGTGTTGAGTCCCAGCCAATGGCACTCATTCTGTGAATTATTAGGATTGCAAGATCTAGCTTTGAACCCTAAGTACGGTATCAGTGCTAATAGATTATATGATGCAGAAATAATAGAGCCTCAAATCTTGGAGGCGTTATCTCATCACAGTGCTGAGGAACTTTTCTACAAAGGTCAGAAGATGCGCATTCCACTGGCTCGAGTACCCACCATGGCAGAGCTATTCGATGTTGATCAGTATATCTATAGAAAGGCATTTAGTGCGATCATTGATGGAGAGACTAGCTACAAAGCCCCATCTATTCCCTTCAGATTATTTGATACTCCCCCCAAATTTGGAGGGAATGTTGCAGGCTTAGGTTCCAATAATAGTCTTTGGGACGGTTTAAATATCGATGATATGACTGATCAAAGCTTGTTAGGGGATAAGGCTTCTGAGTTACCGCTCCAAGGGTTAACAATTGTTGACCTTGCTATGGGTTGGGCAGGTCCTCTAGCGGCAAGGAACTTAGCTGACTTAGGAGCTACTGTTATTAAAGTTGAGGGATGTACCCGATTTGACTGGTTCCGCAGTTGGGAAGCCAGTCAAGATTGGATCGATGACAATGGTGCCGAAAAAGCTATTAACTTTATCTATGTTAATCGAAATAAATTAGATGTAACGCTGGATTTTGAGCAACAGGCCGGGAGAGACCTATTACTCAAGCTTATTGGTGAGGCCGATGCGGTTATCGAAAATTACTCTGGTGGTGTTATGCCTAAACTTAAGCTTGATTATAAAGTTCTGAGTAAAATTAATCCCGAGCTTGTTATGGTTTCTATGCCCGCCTTTGGTAGCACGGGGCCTTGGTCGAGTTTTCGAGCTTATGGATCAACGGTTGAGCAGGCTGCAGGATTACCGCACCTACAAGGCAACCAACAGCAGCCACCCACAATGCTACACGTTGCATTTGGCGATGCGATCGCGGGACTTTATGGAACTGCCGCGCTGTTGACTGCACTTTTTCATAAGAAGAATACGGGTCAGGGTCAATTTGTTGACCTTAGTCAGTCAGAGTGCTTACTTCCATCGGCTATACATGGAGTATTACATCAATCTGTAAAAGGGAGTTCCCCGGAAAGGCAAGGTAAGCAACGAACCGATCACATTGTTCATGGAGTATTTCCTTGTCGGGGAGATAATAATTGGCTGTTAATTCAAATTATTTCTGAGCATGAATGGCGAAAAGCGGTCTGTGAAATTTCTAATCTTAAAGTGTTTGAGGGACTGAATTCTGATGAAATTAGATCAGAGGTTAGTAATATTGAAAAAGCATTAAGTGATTGGACAAAAGAGGGAGATGCGAGATCATTGATGCAGAAATTGCGGTCTGTTGGGGTAAAAGCCACCGTTCTCAATGGAATTGCAGACTTAATGGAAGAGCCTCATCTAGTGGCTCGAGAATATATGCAGTTTGTGGAAAGAGAATTTGTTGGAGTTCAGCCTCATCCTAGCTCCCCTTGGAGAATAGACAAATCGCCGTTGCCAATTAGGCGCTCAGCGCCGACGTTAGGGCAGCATAACTTTGATGTTTTGTCTGGTTTTCTGGGACTGACGGCCGATGAACTAGCCTCTCTTGAAGAGAATGGCATAATCGGGAATAAACCAAAACTTACTAATCTCAATAAATAGTTAATTGAGGAGAACAATGTGAAGTCAAAAGGGATATTAATAGCAAATCGTGGGGAGATATCTATTCGGATTGCGCGAGCTGCAGCAGAGTTAGGTATTCGATCTGTTGCTATCTACTCTGAGGATGACAAAGCGAGCTTGCACACTAAGATGGCTGATGATGCGGTTTTAGTGCCTGGCTTCGGTGCAAAGGCGTATCTTGATATAAGTGCCATTATTTTGGCGGCAAAAGAAATGGGTTGTGATGCATTGCATCCAGGCTATGGATTTCTGTCTGAGAGAGCAGATTTTGCAGAGCACTGTGAAGCATCAGGAATTACCTTTATTGGGCCCAGCATCGATCATTTAAAATTATTTGGAGATAAAGGAAAGGCAAGAAGTGCGGCTATAGCTGCAAATGTGCCCGTTTTGAAGGGCATTGATCGAGGTGTCACTCTTAGTGAGGCAGAAAAATTCTTTGATTCAGTTGAAGGTGCCATCATCATTAAAGCTGTAGCAGGTGGTGGAGGACGCGGAACTAGGATTGTTGAGGATAGAGATACACTGGAGAGTGCATTTATTCGATGTCAGTCTGAGGCTGAGGCTTCTTTTGGCGTTGGTGATCTTTATGTTGAAGAGTTCTTAGTCCGTGCCCGTCATGTTGAGGTTCAAATCATTGGTGATAAGGCGGGTAATGTTGTTCATTTGGGAGAGAGAGAATGCTCCGCGCAGCGAAGAAACCAAAAAGTTGTAGAGATAGCACCTGCTCCAAATTTCCCAACTGCTCTTCGGGATAAGATCCTCAAGTCTGCAGTTACTTTTGCGCAACAGCAAAGCTATAAAAGTCTTGGCACATTTGAATTTTTAGTAGATGGCAATGAGCCTGATTCTCAGTTTTTTTTTATCGAGGCTAATGCTCGTCTGCAGGTTGAACACACTGTTACGGAGGAGTTTACTGGCGTTGATTTAGTATCCAGTCAGATCCAGGTCGCTCTCGGTCGCTCTCTCTCAGAGATTGGGTTGGATGCCGCAGATATCTCAGTTGCTAGAGGCTATGCAATTCAGGCTAGGCTAAATTTAGAAACTATCAAAGCTGATGGAAGTGTCATGCCTAGCTCAGGCAAACTCACAGCCTATGATGTGCCAAATGGTCCAGGTGTTCGGACTGATGGATTTGGATATGTTGGCTATGAAACAAGTACTGCCTTTGACTCACTTCTCTCCAAGGTCATTGTTCATTCAAAGAGTAGAAATTTCCAAGAAGCAGCCACAAAGGCTGTTAGAGCACTGTCTGAATTTAGATTAGAGGGTGTGAGAAGTAACCTTTCATTTTTGAAAAATATTCTTTCGCACGATGATTTTATCAAGGGGAATATTCACACCCGTTGGGTGGATGCTAACTTAGCGTCCCTTGTTATTGACTGGCAGGGACCAGATTTGTTCGTCGATGATTCAGCCACAACAACACATCAACAGGGTTTTGCGGGTGCGAAAATAGACTCAACAGATCCACTAGCATTATTCGATCAGATGCCACAGGACTCTCAAGCTAGTGCGAATAGTTCCACAAGTATTGATATTCCAGATGGTTTGATGCCATTAACATCACCCATTCAAGGAACGATTGTTGCCGTTGAGGTTGGATCGGGGGAGTCAGTTAGAGCAGGGGAACCCGTTGTAATTGTCGAAGCAATGAAAATGGAGCATGTCATCTCCGCAGATTTTGATGGTGTTATTGTTGAAATTATCATGCAGCCTGGAGATGTCGTTAAAGAGGGATTCCCTATTTTATTCATGCAGGAGGGAGAGGTCGCTGCTGGAGAAAAAGCCACAAAGGAAATCTTAGACCCAGATTTAATTCGACAAGACTTACAGGAAAATATTAATCGCCACGCATTCATTTTTGATGAGAATAGAGAAGATGCCGCAGCAAAACGCCTTGCCCGCGGCGGACGTATGCCGAGGGAGAACATCAGCGAACTAATGGATGAGGGGTCGTTTAAAGAGTATTGGCCGCTTATTGTTGCAAGGCAGCATCAAAGACATGATATGGATACGCTAAGAAAGAAAACACCTGCTGATGGAGTAATAGCTGGTACAGGCACAATTAACTCTGATCTCTTTGGTGAAGAGGCTTCCTCGGCGATGATAATTCACTATGACTACACTGTGTTAGCTGGAACACAAGGTCATCGCGGTCACTATAAGCAAGATCGCATGTTTGACCTTGCTCTGCGATTTAATCTGCCACTGATTCTCTTTAGTGAAGGTGGGGGCGGGCGACCTGGAGAGGATATATTGGGGCCATGGGTCTCATTTGATACGACTACATTCACTCAATTTTCTAAACTTTCGGGTGCTGTGCCAATGATAGGTGTAAACCATGGTAGATGTTTTGCAGGAAACACGGTGCTATTGGCTAGTTGTGATGTGATCATCGCAACGAAAGATTCAACCATTGGAATGGGTGGTCCAGCAATGATTGAGGGTGGTGGGTTAGGCATATATTCACCTGAAGAGGTAGGGCCTATGTCATTCCAAGTTCCCAATGGTGTAGTTGATATTCTGGTAGAGGATGAAGCAGAGGCAGTTGCGGTTGCTAAGAAATATCTATCTTATTTCCAAGGCTCTGTAGATAGTTGGGAGTCTCCTGACCAGAGGCTGCTGAGGCATGTAGTGCCAGAAAATCGTCTTCGTCTTTATGACATGCGAGATGTTATTTCAACTATTGCAGATGTTGATTCTGTGCTTGAGGTGAGAGAGAAATTTGGTATCGGGATTATTACTTCGTTCATCAGAATTGAAGGAAAGCCGATGGGTGTCATTGCTAATAATCCACACCACTTGTCAGGTGCTATTGATTCAGATGGTGCTGATAAGGGCGCGCGATTTTTGAAACTCTGCGATGCATTTGATATTCCTATTCTAAGTTTAATGGATTGCCCTGGATTGATGGTTGGACCTGAAGTCGAGGCAACTGCTCTTGTTCGACACTCGGCGAGAATGTTTAATACTGGTGCTAACTTAACGACACCATTATTCGGTGTGGTAGTTCGAAAAGCTTATGGCTTGGGTATTCAAGCTATGTGTGGTGGTAGCTCTCTTGTGGCTTTCTCAACAGTTGCCTGGCCAACTGCTGAATTTGCTGCAATGAATATCGAAGGTGCTGTTAAGCTTGGGTATCGAAAAGAGCTTATGGAGATAGAGGATCCAGAGGAGAAACTTAGAGTTTTCAATGAAAAAGTAGAGACAGAGTATGAGTCTGCAAAGGCGGTAAATGCAGCAGTGGGTGGTGGGTTAGATGATGTTATTGATCCGGCTGACACAAGATCTTGGATCGCCGAGGGTTTAAAAAGATTGCCTCCGGTACCATTGCGAACTGCTAAAAAACACGCTTTTATAGATACCTGGTAGCATAATTAAGGGTTTATGAGATCTCCACTTTAAACTAAGCTTGTTGGTCTCAATAGTTAAATGTTTGATAGGAAGGCGGCATGGATATTCCGAAACGTCAGACCATAGATAAGATAGATATTCGACGCAGGTTGCCCTCTGTCGATGCTGTCTTAAGGATATCTGACTCTCTTTTACAGCATTGGGGTAACAGCAGAGTCGGTCTGGCTATTCGTGCCGAACTTGCGGGGCGTCGGGAGTATCTTGCCGCAGAGATTGATTTAGATGTCAGTGTTGAATCTATTATTCAGTCTGTGCAAAGCAAGCTAGAGACAGCGGACGATTCGAGTCTAAAGCCAGTGATCAATCTTACGGGTACTGTCTTGCACACCAATCTAGGCCGTGCGGTACTTCCTCAGCAGGCAATCGACGCTATGACCCAGGTGGCAGCGATGCCTACTAACCTGGAGTATGACCTCGCCAGCGGCGGCCGTGGTGAGCGCGATGACCATGTTGAAGCATTGATCTGTGAGTTGATTGGCACCGAGGCTGCCACTGTAGTCAACAATAATGCCGCCGCACTTTTACTGGTATTAAATACCCTCGCCGAGAATGCCGAAATACCCGTATCCCGCGGTGAGTTGGTTGAGATCGGCGGCTCATTTCGAGTCCCGGATATTATGCAGCGATCAGGCTGCACTCTAGTGGAAGTGGGCACCACTAATCGAACCCACCTCAAAGACTATCAACAGGCTATAAATCCTCGTACAGCACTGTTGATGAAGGTGCACACTAGCAACTATGCGGTCGAGGGATTTACCGCAGCGGTTGATGAGCCTGAATTGGCTGCGCTGGCCCAAGAGCAGGGTTTGCCCTTTGTGGTCGATCTGGGCAGCGGAAATTTAATTGATTTTACGGCCTATGGGCTCCCCCATGAACCTGTGACGAGCAGTGCCATCGAGCATGGCGCCGATGTGGTTACCTTTAGTGGCGACAAGTTATTGGGTGGCCCCCAATGTGGCATTATCGCAGGGCGTAAGGATCTTATAGATCGGATTCGCAGTAACCCACTAAAACGCGCGCTGCGCCTGGATAAAATTACCCTCGCTGCACTGTCTGAGGTGCTTAAGCTTTATCGTCACCCAGAGAAGTTAGCTGAAGAACTGCCAACCTTGCGCTACCTGACCCGAGATCCCAGTGATATTGAAAAACAGGCGCTGTTGCTTGCACCCGCGCTGGCAGAAAATTTGCCCAGTGCCTATACCGTGACACCTCAGGCCTGCCTGAGTCAGATCGGCAGTGGCGCTCTGCCTGTGCAGAATATTCCCAGTTTTGGCCTGGCTATCACTGCCTCTAGCGATGCGCAATTACGAGTCCTATCCGATGCCTTTCGACAGTTACCCTGTCCAGTAGTGGGTCGTATTAATGATAAGAAATTACTACTCGATTTACGTTGCCTTGATTGTGAGGCTCAGTTTGTTGAACAGAGCGGTAAATTAAAAGAGCTGCTCGCGTGATAGTGGCTACAGCTGGTCATGTTGATCATGGTAAGACCTCCCTTGTGAAACATCTCACAGGTGTAGATACCGATAGCCTTGAGGAAGAGAAGCGACGAGGGCTGACGATCAATCTGGGTTATGCCTATCTGCATGCAGATACTGATACCAGAGTTGGCCTTATTGATGTCCCGGGCCACAGCCGCTTTATCAATACCATGATTGCCGGGGTAAGCGGCATTGATCTGGCTCTGATAGTGGTGGCCGCCGATGAGGGTCCGATGCCACAAACCATGGAGCATCTGGAAGTACTTCGTCTATTGGGCATTGGCCAGTATGCAATTGTTATTACCCACATCGACAGGGTGAAAAGCCCTCGGGTAGTGCAGGTCACTGAAGTACTGCAGTCTGTAATGGGCATGCAATGGCCAGTTTTCGAGGTCAATAATATAGATGGCTCTGGAGTCGATGATTTAAAACGCTATCTATTACAGATGGCAGGAGAGCAGAGTGCTAAATCTCGGGAGGGATATTTTCGCCTATCGATTGACCGTAGTTTTTTACTTAATGGCATTGGACTTGTGGCCACTGGTACGGCTATTTCAGGTTCAGTCTCAGAGGGTGATAAATTATTTTTGCTGCCTGGAAATCGAGAAGTCAGGGTACGAGCGATACATTCCCAGAATCAAAAATCTGCAACAGGTCAGGCTGGTCAGCGCTGTGCGCTGCAGCTCGCAGGCATTGAGAAGAGTCAGATAAATCGGGGTGACTGGCTCCATGCCAGTACTCAAACTCAGGTCTCCAACCGACTCAATGTCAGGCTTGAGATCTCTGATCGGCTGTCCTTCAAGGTTAAACATCTGTGTCCAGTAAAACTCTACATTGGCGCCAAATTGCAACCAGCTAAGCTGTATTTGCTGGAGCGACAAACCGATGGTAATCAGTTGGGGGCAGGCAGCTCCGTACTGGTGCAGCTTATTGTTGATAGCCCAATTAGCTGTTGTCGAGGCGATAGATTTATCCTGCGCGATAGTAGTGAATCGATGACATTGGGGGGTGGCATAGTGCTGGACCCCTATGCTGGCTACAGTCCAAAGTTAAGCGAAAGGGGCAAGAATTATTTGCTGGCCATGGAATTGCCAACCCCACAGGAAACTCTACAAAAACTACTTATCGACCAGCAGCAAGTGGTGAACCTCAGTCAGTTTAAACAGGTTTGTAATTTGCGGGACGCAGATTTGGCCGCAGTGCTGCAACAATCTGATCTGCTGGATAAAACCAAAGCCTTTTCTCTTCAGGGGCAGGAGTATTTGGTCGCTAAGCAATACTGGGAAAACGCTGAAAAAGTTATGGTCGACGCTGTCCAGGGCTGGCATAAAGAAAATCCCGCTGCCGAGGGTATTCAGTCCGGCGCGCTGTTAGCGGGCTTATTACCAGTTACAGATAAGAGCCTGTACTGGCGCGTACTCGATAACCTGGTGGAACGAGCTGTGTTAAGTCGGTCCAATGGCTGTATCAGTCTAGAGGGCTTTAGATCTCAGCGCTCTGCTGAGGAGAGGCACCACTGGCAACTTATCGAACAGGCCCTAAGCCAATACAGTCACCAAATACCTACTCTGGCGGATTTGCAAAACGATCTGCAACTCGATGGTAAAACCGTCGAGGGAGCTTTGCAGCGGGCCGTTGTTGAGGGTCGAGTCTTCAGGTTAGGTGCAAAGCGTTTTGTGCTATTCCAACAGCTCAGCCGATTTGCTCAGGGAGTGAATCAGCTTGCCGTTGCTAAGCCTAGATTTTCTGTTGTAGACATTAAAAACCATCTGCAGCTGGGGCGTAATTCATCTGTTGAACTGCTGGAGTACTTTGATCTTATAGGCTTCACCAGACGTCATGGGCAGAGCCGAGCAGTGCTTGATAAAACACTTCCCGATAGGATTTTCACAATGAAATAAGACTTGGAAGAGCGACGCCCCCGGTGGGGTGCCTGGTCTTCAAAACCAGTGAGGTGCCATTGAGGTGCCTGGTGGGTTCGACTCCTACCTCTTCCGCCACTAATCGCATTTTTATAAAACTATAAAACTATAAAACTATAAAACTATAAATCTATAAAAATTGAAAGGGTGAGTAATAACTATGAATATAGAATTGGTCGACACTGAGTTAGCGGAGTCTCTCAAATCATTCCCCGACTTAGATATCTGGACAGACCTGGTAAAAACAAGGGAGATGGGTGCCCAGATGCGCGCCAAGATGATCGGCAATCTACCGCCAATAGAGGCTGTTGAGTCCGAGGACTATTGGCTTCAGCAGGCCGATGGCCCGGAGGTTTGGGTGCGCGCTTATCGGCCTGAAAATCAGCTAGAGCCATTACCCGCACTCCTTTGGATTCATGGGGGAGGCTACTGCCTGGGGTCGATGGAAGCCGATGACCATATGGTGCGTCAAATGGTCCGTGAAGTGGGCTTGGTGGTTATTTCTGTGGACTATCGGTTAGCTCCAGAGCATCCTTTTCCAGCGGCTTTAAATGACGCCACCACTGCCCTGCAATGGTTGGGAGATAATACAGATACGCTAGCTATCGATCCGGCGCGTATTGCCATTGGCGGTATCAGCGCCGGTGCTGGGTTGGCCGCTGGTCTAGCGCTATATGTCAGGGATAAAACAGATATACGGCTGGCTTTTCAGTTTCTGCTCTGTCCGATGATTGATGATCGCTGCGTTACAGCCTCAAGCCATATGATTACTGACAAACGCGTGTGGAATCGGAATTCTAATTTGATTGCCTGGCAACATTATTTACATCGCGATAAAACCTCTGAGCAAGAGCCTTATAAAGAGGTATCTGAGTATGCTGCCGCCAGTCGGGCAACAAGTCTTACTGGCCTGCCACCGGCCTATATTGCGGTGGGTTCAGTGGATGCCTTTGTCGATGAAAATCGAGACTATGCTCAGCGTCTCGCTGCGGCTGGAGTGAGTACTCAGTTCAAAGTTTTTGAGGGAGGCTTTCATGGATTTGAATTTATTGCCCCTGGTGCTGGATTATCTAAACATGCTCGAGAAAGTCATTACGTTGCCCTGAGAAGTGCGCTGTTTGATCTGGAGTAATGTAACGACTGAAAAAACAACCTATTGCTTAGTCACCATCTACACAGCATTTAGGTGAAAAAAATCCGCGGCCTGGGCCGCGGATTTTTCATTTTATAACTAATGCTTTACTTAGAAAATCATACGAGCGGTAAGCTGAACAGTCCGCGGTGGATCAATTATCTTGATATAAGAGCCATTTAATCCCTGAGGACCCAGTGGACAGTCATTACCCCACATAAAGGTATCTTCGCTAGTCAGATTTTTACCAATGACAGTGATCTGCCAATGATCGTCAGCAGCAATAGTGATACGGCCATTAATCAACGGCTTACTGCTATAGCAACGAGAGTGGGTATTGCTGATGATTCCTATGCCCCGTATCTTTGGAAACACGCATACATTACGCAAAAGTTCATTATAGCTATCGAGCACTATGATCTGGAAATCAAGATGTGTTCAGAAAAACATTGCTGTCGACTTCGAAGTTTAAGGTGGATCTGCAGTAATGGACTGGCTATAAAGACATTGACTCG
>ENA-OQVM01003047-OQVM01003047.1-marine-metagenome-genome-assembly--contig:-NODE-3047-length-18630-cov-6.908047_pt1 | contig 18630 bp, 22 predicted proteins | sample MGYA00237776_ERZ505498 | MGnify/ENA primary metagenome ERZ505498 (study PRJEB26159, sample SAMN06265151) | marine metagenome | isolation source: Helgoland LTER site | place: Germany:Helgoland, sampling... | reverse complement strand
CACAAAGCTAAGTCCGTTGGGTGTGAGGTTCAATTCTCTGGAGATCTAAATAATGAAGATTTAAAAAGGGCATACCAAGACGCAGATTTATTTGCCTTAACATCCATTCCCAAGGCAAAGAGTGTGGAAGGATTTGGCTTTGTCTATTTGGAAGCATCCGCACACGGACTACCCATCCTGGCACACCGGGTTGGAGGTGTGGATAATGCAGTCATTGATGGTAAAACGGGGGTACTTTGCGAACCTGATAAACCCGATCAACTCAAAGAAAAACTCAGGCAATTGATCGAAAATCCTGAAATGAGAATGAACTTGGGTAAAGCAGGAATGAAATGGGCAGCCCTTCACAACTGGAAGGATGTAGCACAAAAGCTCTACGATTTTGATTAGCCATTACAAAACATCTGCAAAGGCGGGTCGCAAACGATTGAAGAACCAAGCTCCCAAAAATAAAACAACTAGTCCAAAAATCCAGGCATAAGCAACACCAAGCCAATCCGGTTGGCCGCCCCACAAAATCACCTGCCTTAAGGAATCAATAATACGGAGAAGTGGATTCCATTGTAAAAAAGTCCAAATTGCTGGGGCGGTTTCTTCTGCCTTTGCCGCTGAATAAAAAACCCCACTGGAATAAAGCAAAGCGAGGCCTAAAAAAGACCCAATCTGTCCAACATCTCTAATAAATACACCGAGTGCGGAAAAGAACCAGGCCAATCCCAAAGCAATGAAAAATACGGGGAATAAAATGATGGGGGCATATAAGCAGGAAATTGATAATCCAGGTCCGACCGCAAATACTCCAATCAGGCAGAGAACAAAACTAATCAAAAGGTCATAAGCCAAAGCTCCCATCGCTGCAGCTGGCAAAATCTCCAGCGGGAAAACGACTTTTTTTACAAAATTTGGCTGGCTGACAATAATACTGGGAGAAGAACCAATAATTCCAGAAACTAAGCTCAACACATTTAAGCCCAAGAAAACTCCAAGCGCATAATCAATAGTGGACTCATCCGGAGATTCGGTAAAGCGACCCCCAAAGACTACTCCAAAGGCAAATACATAAAGGCCAAGCATGAGCAAGGGGTTGGCCAATAACCAAAACGCCCCAAGGATACTCCCCCTATGGCGCGATTTGATATTGCGAACCAAAAACTGCCAAAGTAGTTCCCTACGGGTAAAGAGTGAGACAAAAGGCGTCATGAAAATTTTTTTAGGCTAATGGAGCCAAAATGGCGAGACCGTATAAGCTTAGAATGTGGGAACTCTAGCCACCCCCACCCGAATAAGTGCCCCAGTTTCCAGATGAATAATCATAAGCACGAATAAGAGAGCCGTTTGAAGACTCTAAAAGAATATACATCCAATAAGAAGATGACTGTTCGTAGCAATAAACGAATGGATAAGCCTGGTCGGATAACCATATCCATTTATCTAGGGCTAAGCTCCAAGCCCAAAAGGAGTTCCCCTTAGTGGAGGGCATGTAGAGCCATCCAAGCTGAACATGATAATTCCATCCGTTTGAAACGGGGGAAAATATTCCAAGCCATGGATTTTCCAGCCAATTTGATTGAGTAAGTTGCCTTGAATCGGGCCAATCAGGCAATTGCTGCTGTAACCAATCTGCATGAGAAGCTAATCGGGTGTAAACAGTCACATCTCCATAGGAAGAATCCGTCGTTCCATAGGATACTACGCCATGAACTCTCCAAGCTCCCTGTGTCCTTACAAAAGCAGGTCCACCACTGTCTCCGACCGCAGTGCTTGCTTCCAATGACAAGGGGGTGGATTGACTAACACCAGAACCTAACAAATCTATATTATTTCCACTCCTTAAATTGTTATGCTGGTTTTGCGAAGAATCAAAATCTACCCCTAAAAGACCCCCACGCTGGCTTTCAGGTACGCCAGCCTTTGAAACTTTTGCAACCGACCGATCGATGATGTTTTCTCCCCCTACCCGACGCTCACTAGAAGAATCTGCACTTCCAGTATCTCCCTCCACTAAAGTTCCAAAGCCAGCAAGGATCGCTCGTTCGCCCAGTGGATCATCGGAAGTACTAGGTAGTCGTGCAGGGAAAACTCCTGTAACGGGTCGAGCCAATCGGGCTAAGGCTAAATCTACCCCCAATTCATCCCCATCCCCCAAAGGATTGGAAGTGGATTGGCGAGATGTCCAAGCTGGGTGGACAACGAAGGATTCAACTTGGTAAACATAAGTGGAAGTGGCATCGCCAAAATCATAATACATGACAAATTTCCAATTTCCTGCCTGAGGGTTTTCGTAATAATCATTTTTGATTACATGTGCTGCAGTTACTACATAATTGGGGGCAATTAATGTGGCTGTACCCAAAGCTCCACTATCTGAAATTAGAGCACCAACTACAGACAGGTCTGGATAAGTTTCAGATGCTTCGTAATTTCCATAATTTGTACCTAATTGATAGTAAGAGTTCCATGAGAGATCATGTCGCTTACCAATTCTTCTTTGATCCGAAAAGAGATAACCCGTGGTCAATAAAGCTAGGGTTACTAACAAAACTAATCTACTCATCCAGGTTTGGTAGTATATCAGGTGGCGGAGATGGGGGTAAGATATTCGGCGGCGGCGGGGGGGGTGGAAGATCTTCTAAATCTGTTTGTTCATTTGAACCAGTATCAGTATTTTGCTCATCTCCTGAAACTTCTCCTCCGGATGAATCCGGGGAATTACCAGGAGAAGCAGGAGAAGTCGATGAAGATGGTAATTGCGGTCTTTGATAAGTCGAAGGCGTTGATGATCCTCCTACGCGAGGCGGGATACTCGAACCTATTGAATTGCCCACACTTAGAGTAGTCGAAGAAGTCGTACCCCGAGACCGAGAAAAAGGCATCATGCTCGGAGCGGAGGACCTAATACCAGATGAAGTGGATGTTGAAGGGTTGAATGTTGACCGGTTATTGGATGATGATCGGGAAGATACACGATTGGCCAACCAGTCGGGCAACTTCGGTGCGGATTTAGGCTTAGCTGGCATCACTTTTCTATTCCCACTGGAAGTGGATGAAACACTGGACGGTAATTTTATTTTGGGTAACCCAGTTACTTTAGGGGAGCTAATGGGAGAAGACTTCGATTGCTCTAGGCTCAAAGTAAAATCCTGCCCATTAAAAGCAAGGGTCAAGGTCTCACTTTCAAGGTCAAAGGCTTGCGCTTTATATTCCTCGTAAGTTTTTTCGCTAAGTTTTATCCATTCCCCAAAATTAGATTTTTTATTAAAAATACAAAAATGTGGAATGCCTTTAAGTAGAAAATATCCCCGAAATTCAACTTCCTTTGCAAATGCCGGATCAATCATTGGTTTAGGAGGCGGGGGCGGAGGACTAATAGTGGGAGGCGGACGGTTAGATCCTGGCCTGAGAAATGGGTTTCCAGCAACTCCTCCCCAAGAAAATGAAGATAAAACAATAAAAGAAAGAAGGCTTATGTATAATTTATACACTCCTTTAATATTCCAAATATACTTACTTAGAGCAAGAAATAGATAAATATCTAAATTATAGAAAAAGAATTCTATGGAATTCTACAAAACGGGAGCTTTGCCTAGAAACTTGCCGTTCTGAACCCCAACCAAATAAAAATCAAAGTGCCGAAAAAATTAGCCAAAAAATAGCTAGTTGCTGGTAACCAGGAACCTTTCTGAAGTAATCCATACAGGTCTAGTCCGAAAGTTGAAAAAGTGGTGAACCCACCACAAATACCAATAATCCAAAAGGCTCGAAACAGTTCTCCTCCAGTATGATTAGCCCCCCATTTAACAAGGTAACCAATTAGAAAGGCTCCCCCAAGATTTGCGAGTACGGTAGCTACTGGGGAATGGTTGCTGAATGCGTAAGAGAGTAACGCTCGGAATACAGAACCTAACGCACCGCCTAACCCAACCAGTAGAAAAAATTTAATCCCCATCTGCGATCGGGACCGAAAAGCGTTAGCCCTCGGTTACCTCTTCAACGGTTTCTTCGACTTCATCCTCGTCTTCCTCCTCCTCAACCTCGGTTTCAGCTTCTTCTACACTGTTGTATTTTAAAACACGCTGAGTTTGGGGAAGTGGCGAAAGACTAACGATAATGAAACGTCCGTTTAATTTGGGTTGGTCATCCGGACGACCAACTCCCGATAAGTCTTTGATGGCACGACGGACAACATCCATACCTATGTTAATATGTTCCATCTCTCGACCGCGAAACATCAAGGTAACTTTTAATTTATTTCCTTGGTGTAAAAACCTTTCAGATCGTCGCAACTTGGTTACGTAATCGTGCTCTTCAATCCTTGGCCTAAACTTGGCTTCCTTGACTCGCTTAGCCACTTTCTCCTTGTTCTTCTTATTCTTACTCAGTTCGTATTTATACTTACCAAATTCAAGAATTCTACAGACTGGAGGTTGGGCATTGGCAGCAACCTCGACTAAGTCTAAGGCATGGCTTTTAGCAATTTTTAGTGCTTCTTCTGGAGGCATAACCCCCAGCATTTCACCATCTGCTCCGATCACGCGTATCTCACGAGCACGGATCTTATCGTTTTTTCGGATATAATTGCGGTTGTTAAACCGCCTTTTATTATTTTTACCACGTGGTGAAGGAGCCATGTGGTTAGTTTGATTTATGCATAAAGGTTGAGAGAAATTTAAAAAATAATAACCTGATTTATCCTATCTAGTTAACCCCTTTGCAACATTTAATTACAAATTAAACATTTAGAGATTAAAGCTTTCACCACAGCTGCAACTTGCTTTTGCATTGGGATTGGAAAACTTGAACCCACCTGCCACCAATTGATCCGAGTAATCCAAAGTAGTACCACGCAAATAAAGGGCAGTCTTAGAATCTACCAAAACACCAGAGCCTTGGCTCTCAACAAATAAGTCTCCCGCTTTGCCAACCTCTACAAATTTCATTTTGTAGGAAAGTCCATTACAACCACCTCCTGTAATGCGAATCCGAAGATAATTACCCGAATTTTCACGGTCAATTAGCTGAGATATCTTTTCGGCAGCTTTGGCAGTGAGCCGAACCAATTTTTCATTGGCCTGTAAATAATCAACTTCTGTAAGCATACCTATGAATATTTAATACTCCTGTTGTATGGTCATGGCAATTTCATCCATCCACTTGAGGTGATTTTTTCTTGGAGAGTCGGGCAAAACCGCGTTTGCCCGTGAGGAAGAAATTTAAAAAATCTAAAGTTACATCTCCGGATGGACTTGGTTTCCTATTGAGTATTTCTTTCGCTATTTTTTTTAAGTTTCCATTTTGCATGAGCTCAAGAAAACAATTTTTGATTTCAGAAACTGCGGATGGGGGAATTTTCCGACGTTTCATTCCAATAAGATTGAGCCCGGAAATTAAATTTCTACCGGAAACCAAAACCTGGGGGGGGATGTCCAACGATATTTCTGACAAACCACCAATCATAGCACCCTGTCCGATTCGTACAAATTGGTGAACCGCTGCCCCACCACCCAGAAAAACATCCCTAGCCACGCTTACATGGCCACCAAGGAGTGCCCCATTTGCAAGTACCACCCTTTCACCAAGTGAGCAATCATGAGCAACATGAGAATAACCCATAAGAAAGCAGTTCTTCCCCACCCTAGTCTCACCACCTTTTTCAATGGAGCGGTGAATAGTAACTCCTTCCCCCAAGCGAACGTCATCTTCTAAAACTACGCTTGATGAAATGGAACGATCAAAGCCCAAGTGCTGAGGATCCCCACCGACCACAGCAAAGTGCCCAACCTCGACGCCCTGCCCAAGTACTGCGTATTTTTTGATCACGGCATGCGAGTGGATATGGCAACCATCTTCAACCTTGGCACCATTTTCAATAATAGCATAGGCATCGACAGTTACCTGAGCACCAATACTGACGCCCTCTTCTATAAGAGCAGTGGGATGGATTTGAGAATTCTTCATTTTTAAATCTTACTAAAATCAATCGTCCTGAAAAATCTCTAATTGGGGATCTTTGGACAAGCCATAAGCCTTAACCAGTCTGAGTAATTGTAGAACTTCTCTTCCCTCGTACGACTTTGCAGGTTGGGACTGCCTGAGTAAATTTTCTAAAATTGAACGCAAGGTAAGCACACCATCAACTTCCAAGCCTTCAAACATTTGGTATAATTTTGTCAACCGTTCGGTACTAGATGGAAGAGCAGGAACGACAAGAATCCGCAGGGAATCACCAATTCCGGCATCGCTCCATTCTGACTTGGTCGAAAAACATTCCTTAATCCGAGCCCCATCTATTTCCTGCTTAAAAAATTTAATTAATTGAGCATCACTCGAGAGAGATGCTGGAGAAAAACTGCTATTTCCCCAGCCCAATATGGCCACAGAGGCAAATCGTATCTTAGCCAAATCTGCGGAGTATAAACGGGTATTTAAGGCAAGGTCGTTGCTCGTTGCCCGCGGATTCATAACCGCCAAAACGGGCAATGGGTTCAATTTTTTTTTGGTGGTAGCCAGAGTTGCGATGGTTGCTTGACGCACCAAAAATCCATTACTCTCAAAGTATGCACCTATCAGATCCTGCTCGACCATCAGTTCAATTAATTAGGATGAACTGATTAATTTGCCCCCACTGACTTCCAAGCAGTTACAATCTGATCTTGGTTAGCATCGTCGCTACAAAAAGCTTCACCGACCTCACGCAATAATACAAAGCGCAGAACTCCCCGGTCCACTTTTTTATCTGACTCCAATGCCATGACCAGATCGTCTAGTTTTAAAGGTTCTTTTAATTTGACCGGCAAATTATAAACACCAAGTAGTTCCAATAAACTACTTTCTTTTAAACCTTCACCCCCATCGACCAGTTGGGAAAGTCGCAAGGCACAGACAAGTCCAATTGCCACGGCCTCCCCATGTAAATAAGAACCGTAGCCCGCAACCTTTTCTATAGCATGTGCAAAAGTATGGCCTAGGTTGAGTAAAGCTCTTCCGCCCTCCAAACCAGAAGTCTCGCGTTCGTCCGACTGCACGACCTTAGCTTTGATAGCACAACATCTTTCAATAAGTTCGCATAAATCAGAAGAGTTTGGAGAAAACGGGCTTTTTCGAACAAGCAAACTGTTAAATAATTGGCTGTCTCCAAGCATGCCATACTTAATTACCTCTCCCATTCCAGCAGAGAATTCTCGATTGGGCAGAGTTTTTAGAAGATCTAAATCAACCACGACAGAATCTGGTTGATGAAAAGAACCGACCAGGTTTTTACCTGAACTCAGGTTAATCCCGGTTTTTCCACCAACCGAACTATCTACCATGGCAAGAAGGGTTGTAGGAACTTGATGAAACGAAATACCCCTAAGAAAACTTGCCGCGGCAAAACCGGCTAGGTCGCCAACTACTCCTCCACCAATGGCTAAAAGAAATCCACTTCGATCAATTTTTGATTGAGCAAGAAAGTCCCAAGTTTTTGATAATTGTTCAATAGACTTACTCCCTTCTCCCGAAGGCACAACGAGATATGGAATTGAATGGAGGACATTTCTACAAAATTCTGGTTGGGCAGCTTTGAAATTTTCATCCACTAATGCCACTCCTTTTCGGCCCTCAGAAATATTCATCTGAATGAATTCACCAAGTTTTCCAGCCAAATTCCTACCAATATCAATGGGGTAACTCCTCGATCCTAAACTAACAGTTAAACTCTTTTCCATAGAATTCATCTTATTCAATCAATCTACCGATCAACACTTTCAACAAGGTCGGGAAGTAAGGAGTCCAAGTAGGCATCGATCGAGAAAGGTTGCAGGTCGTCTGGTTGTTCTCCAAGCCCGAGAAAATAAACTGGGATTTTTAATTCCCGATAGATTGAAACCAGGGCACCTCCCTTGGAAGTTCCATCCAATTTGGTAACCACTAAACCGGTGAGGCCAAATTTTTCGTGGAATAACTTCGCTTGAGAAAGTCCATTGGTACCGGTTGATCCGTCTACAACGAGCCAAGAATGATGCGGGCTCTCGGGGTCCCGGTTTTGAAGAACGCGCCTCAACTTCGCTAATTCTTCCATCAGGTGATCCTTAACATGCAGTCGACCCGCGGTATCGAGCAATAAATAATCTCGCCCTTTTGCCTGAGCCGATGAATAAGCGTCAAACGCCACAGCTGCGGCGTCACCCCCGTGGTGACCGGAAACGATTTCCAGGTCCAACCGATTGGCCCATGACTTTAACTGCTCAGTGGCCGCCGCACGAAAAGTATCACATGCACCCAAAGTCAGGCTTTTACCAGCCTCAGAAAAAAGATTACCCAACTTTGCACAGGTTGTGGTTTTGCCTGAACCATTCACTCCGATGAGGCAAATAACTTCTGGCTTACCTGCAGGAGTTTCATCAAGTTTGCCTTCAGAATTTGCCAAGGCCTTCCTCAGCACGGCTCGGGCTACTTTGCGGGCGTCATCCCCCCTGAATTCTTTATCTTTTTTGAATGTAGTTTGAATTTCTGATAAAATTTCTTCGGTTGTGTCAGGACCAAAGTCGCATGCGTAAAAAGCTTCCTCCAAATCAAGAAAGTCGTCTTCCGAAAGTGAGCTTCTTCCGGACACTCGATCAAAGGCACCCTGTAGAAGAGCCGACCCTTTGCTTAATCCTTTTTTAAATTTTGAAAACAGTCCCATTTCTTAGAAGTAAAAGATTTCAATTTGCATAAATCAAGTGCGGGCAGGAAGCCTTCACTTTGGCTGAATTAATAAAGTACAGCAAGAAAAGTCGAGAACTTGGCGAGTGCAGCAATCCTGCTGAGTGTAGGATTGCACACAAAGCATAATCGTGCGGTCTGACAACTCCCAACTATCAGTAATAAAACCACCTGAATCATTCTGAGGAACATCCCAAAGGTGAGGAAAAGGGACTTGTTTATTGGGTTTCCCGTAAGCAGAGGTTACCCGCTTGCGCAAAATCTGCCATTGCGGACGAACGATTTCATCATAAAAAAAATCCTGCCACCCTGCCTCTCCTTGTATTAAACAAAGGCTAAGAGATTTGCCCTCGAATTTACAGGTTAATTCATAGGCGTGACCATCCCAACGGATGGGAGACTTGATCAAGTCGGATTGCAACTCTCGGTAACCCAAGAAATTGCGTGATTGTAATTTTTGCAGTACAATCTCCCGGTTGTCTCCTTGCTTAAGCCCGGCAAAAAAACCCGGCTCTACAAGCTTTGGAAATCCAGGAGATTCTGGAAAGTCGTTTGGCCGTGCATTTGAAGATACAGAAATTGATAAAAGACCAACCAAAATTCCGTTTCTTAAATTACAAAGCATAATAAATTCTTTCCAACGCCAACATCGCATAGCAACTAACTAACACAGGATCCTTTTCCCACCACCGACCTGATTCGTTGACCCAGTATCCATCATTGCTTTGGGTGTCGAGTAAGGCGAGGGTAAGTTCCTTACGCCAATCCCGGCTTTTACCCGAGGAATCTTTAATCTGTTCTACACCAGCAAGAGACAGGGCCTTAGACATCGTGTGGTAATAATAAAAAAGACCCTGCTGTCCCATACCTGGGTTTTCAGCAATTTGATAATTTTTAGCCAACCATTCACGCACCGCCAAGACCCTGGGATCAGAGGCATCCATTTCTGCGTAAATAAAACTGAGCAAGCCCGCATAACTCATGCTTCCATATGACCTCAGGGATACTGTGCCATTGGCATCCTCTCTTTCTCCTGCCATACTATTACCAGGAAAATAGACAAATCCTCCACGGTCTTCAGGGTGTTGACTCACCCATTCCTCATCATTTGTTTCCGGTAAGTTTTGACACTTGGAAACAAAATCAATCGCGGCCTGCCAATCTAATTTTGTAATATCTTCTTCTTTGGAGCCGATAGTCTTTTTAGCATAGTAAAGTGCCTCCAATGCTAAATGGGTGTTAGATAAGTCGGAATGCGCCCAAGTCGATCCATATCCCACCCCGCCATCAAAAACATTATCTCTCTTTCCTTTTTCATCAAAGTCTGATTGCTGATTCACTAGGAACCTTCGAGCCGATTGGATAATCGATTTATCGATCGGGTCGTTCTGCTGAAGAAAAGCCATTAAACTAATCGAAGTATTGTAAGAGGCTAAACCTTTACCATAAATACCTCCATCTGATTGTACTTTTGTGCGTAAAAATTTAAAGCCTGAGGTAATTTGTTCACGGTATTTTTGGGTCTCCTTCACAGAAGGATGCCCAAGGGTCGCACGAAGCACCAAGGCTGTAAGAGCAGGATACTGAGAACTCCCCCAATAACCATCGGTGGCATTTTGTTCTCCATGTAACCAGTTCAACCCCTTATCCAATGACCTCTCAATTTCCAACTTCAGGGAGGTGTTTGGCGATGCCTGGAGATGAAAGTTTAAACTTATCAAGGCCCAAATGCATGTTCCTTGAAGCAAGAATTTTAAAATTAGTATCAGATTCATTGTATAAAACTAAAAAATTACTCCTTTTTTGGCAATTTCAAGCGGATTCGAACGGGGTAACCTTTGGGGGGCATCGCGATTTGATGGGCTATCCAAACTTCATCCGAATTACTCTGCTTATCCATACTGTTAAGAACAGCTCTCGAATCATGGTAAACCGCAATAATTGAACCGTCCATTTCTGCTAGATACTGGCCCTCTATGGTGCTCGATCCTGAAAAAACAAAGGATTTACTAGCCAACTCGCGATTATCAATCTGATTGATGACCATCGAGCTAATGGGCTTTTCCTGATAAGTGTTATTTTGTTCCCAGATTATCGATAGCTCAATTCTTCTTAGGTTTGTCCATTCACTGACATTACCATCCAGAATCTTAAAAAAATTGGTTTCAGGTTTTTCTTTAAGGAGAAGAAAACATGCATGTACAAAACGGGGCCTAACTTTGGTCCGAAACAAAGATTCATGAACTTTTCCGTTTTCATGAACCAATGCATATTCCACCAGACCACTTATTTGATTACAAATTCCAGGAAATGAAAACTCTCGATTATTTTGATCAATTAAAATGTCCCCAAATTGATAACGCCCTGGTCCGATCTCGGAAATTTCCGGATATGGATGTGCCTCCTCAGCATAACTTAAAAAAGGACCAAAGAGTGCCACCAAAACCAACAAGCCTGAAAACACTTTCGAGTAATAGGTTATCATAAAAGAACAATTTCAATTTGATTTCCTACCGAAGTCAATGGCATCAGGAGTTAGATTCTCAGATAATATTGAATAACCTGTGCATCATTTCCGCCTTCTGTGCTTGCTTGACCTTTATCGTTCTGTATCGATAAGTTTAAATTATTCTATTCACCCACCCTGTTAATAATAATGGACGAAGAAGCTGAGATCGAAGAAGAAGCCGATTATGGAGACGACTCCGAATTTTCCAGCGAGGAAGATTCAGGCCAAGTCACAGAAATTCCACCTACTGAGGGTGCCTTCGGGAAATATCTTCGCGAATACAGGTTATTGAACAGTCTTCTCTTATCACTCGGTATCATTGTGGGGATTATTGGTTTTATGCTCGCATGGACCATCGTTGTTCATGTCGGTGAGGAAGGGGATTCAGATTTTGGGGAAGCAGGCCCACCTGCAGCCCAGCAGCAGCAACAGGTGCAAAAACAAATGCAGAAATTGATGCAGCGTCAAAAAAAGGCAACCCCCTCATCGAAGTCTGAATTTAAGACCACCACAGTGTCCGAAATTGCCCTGCCCGACTTCAACGAATTGGATGTTAAAGATCTTGCTCCGGTTGTGGAAGCGGCCCCTCCGCAAATGTCCAAATCGACGATGAATAACCAAGCCATGAAGAGTGCTCTGAAGGGTATCAGTATGAGCTTACCCAAGGTGATGCAACAACGGTGCGATCCTAAAAAACGGGTAGAAAGACTTCGTTCCGGTGGAGGGAAGGATATGACCGAAGATGCAATCGTTAGAGGGCTGAATTGGTTAAAGAATGTACAGGACGCAGACGGAGGTTGGGGCAAGCAGGACAAAGATGATAAAGGTGAAAAATACGGCGGGGGTGCTGACCACCGCGATGCCATGACGGCTATGGCATTACTCGCCTACCTCGGTCACTGCGAACTCCAAGACTCCCCAGGATTCGGAGATTCAGTAAAACGGGGCATTGATTTTCTCACCTCCACTCTACCCGATAAACTTGGGAATTATGACGGTAGTGGAAAATTTCTTGGTCTCAAAGGTGGAGGTAACCACGGATCCTACGCTCACCCCATAAGAAGCTACGCACTTTGCGAAGCTTACACCATGACCAAAATTCCCAAGCTCAAAGAATATGCCAAACGAGCAATCAAACTGGTAATCGATGGGCAAAATCCAAATGGTGGATGGGCATATGGATTTGGGTTGGGAGTTGGTGCCCATGTTGATTTATCTGTAACGGGTTGGTGTATTCAAGCCCTTAAGGCTTTTGCACTTACAGGCATTACAGGTTTGGAAGTAGACGAAACCATGGACAAAGCAATCGAGTATGTAAAAAAGTGCCAATCAGCTGATGGTAAATTCGCTTATAAATTAGGTTCTGCAGGCAAATCTAGTCTTACAGGAACTGGTGTCCTCAGTCTCCAAATTTGGAAAAATGCTAAATCCTCAGAAGCAAAAAAAGGATTAGATTATATAGTCGAAAAAAGACTTTTTGAAGATTGGGAAAAGGTAAATGTGTACGAATGGTACTACCATGCACAGGCTTGTTTCCAATCTACAGGTTCAGGTAGCAGTAAATATTGGAGAGAATGGAATAAAAAATTCCAACAAGTTGTTGTAAAAGCACAGGAGTCTGATGGCCATTGGCCCCATGGATCTCACTTTCACGGAGATTCAGACTTGTACAGAACGACCATGACTATTTTGATGCTGGAAGTCTATTACCGCTACGCACCGATGACTAAGGTCTAACCCTTTAGAAAAAGCAATCCCCTAACCAACCCTAACGCCATGAGTCGAATTCTATCCATTCTTTTCTTCACCTTCTCACTATCACTCGCTGCTAAGCCTGAACCGGTAAAAGAAGTGATTATTTCCGGAAATGACGCCATGCAATTTGATATAAAAGCTTTTCAGGCCAAGCCGGGCGAATCAATTCGACTAACCCTAAATAATGTCGGGTCCATCCCCAAAATCGCTATGGGTCATAATTGGGTATTATTAAAAAAAGGGGCGGATGCAATCGCGTTTGGTCAAAAAGTTTTAGCATCTGGAGGAAGTGCAACCAATCCACTCCCAAAATCCCTCCTAGGTGATGTTTTAGCACATACTAAACTGCTCGGACCAGGGGAATCAGAGACCATATCTTTTACGGCACCTACAATTGCAGGGGACTACGAATATGTATGTACTTTCCCTGGGCATTTTGCGATGATGCGAGGAAGCATGGAGGTTAAATAACCTTCCCCTGCTTTATTCAAAACCCGTCAAACTTTACGTCCTCTAAAATTGTCCAGCTGTGTCCGATCCCATTAAAGAATCAAGGGTACTAGAGAAGGGTAACTCACAAGGTACATTCTCCAAGTATTTGACCTTCACAAAAATTAATGGACCGGGAATGTGGCTTGCACTTGCAGCACTGAGTGCAGGTTCACTTATAGGCTCCTTGGGACTTGGGCAGAGACTTGGAACAGAAGGCCTGTGGGTCCAGGCATGGGCAATGTTGCTGGGAATGTTTTCTTTATGGGCCGTGAGCCATATCACCCTAAATTCTCAACAGAGCTTATTTACATTGCTCAAAAATGAATGGAATCCGAGCCTAAGTTGGTGGCTAGCTGGTGCCGCCATGCTCACAAACTTTGCATGGTGCATGCCCCAATTTAAATTTGGGGCTGAAATTACAGGTTCTCTCTTGTTTCCCGTCTTAGGTAGCAAAGCTGGAAAGATTGGCGTGGCAGTGATCATGCTAGGCCTATCTATATTTCTTTCCTTTTGGTATGAGAGGTCCGGACTTAGGTCCAAACTCTTTCAATGGACCCTGAGATTGATACTTTTGTCGCTATTCGCTTGCTTGCTTACCTCTGTGATCATTGCCCTGCCCAAGTCTGATATTTCGATTACCAATATCTTGAGTGGATTTATTCCATCCCCCACTCATTTCAACGAAGTTAGTAGTTCTTACCATCCCTTGTTAGAAAAAACAGGGGACTTTCGTTCTTTTTGGGAGGACCAACTCGTAGTAAGACAAAAGGAACTGACTTTGATCACTTTTTCATCGACGCTTGGTATCAACCTGCTCTTTGGACTCCCTCTATTATTGTTGGGAAGGGGGTGGAAAAGAGGGCATAATGAATTTGCTAAATTCAACCTCTTCTCAGGGCTGTTTATTCCATTTCTTCTTTGTTCATCCTGCATAACTCTACTTTCAGCGGTTGCACATCAAAGATTGATTGATGAACCGATTGAATCCATTGAAAAAAACTCTCTATTCGTGGAAAAAGAAAGCTCTGGTCAGGTTCATGATCTTTTAGCTCTTCGCGTCAGCAACGAGATTGGAAAACATGAATATAATGCATTGGCACCATTCCAACAGGAAGAAAAAATAAATGACCTCTCTCTAGCAGATCAAAGACTCGCTAAACTTGTTATCAGTTCAAATATTAAACAATGGATTCTGTCCTTTAGTCAGGGAGGAAATGAATCTCTAAAATATTTGCTTGGAGTTTCGGTTATTCTAATCTCTTTTTCTACAATTGTGGTTTTAATGGTGCTTAATGGCCACTTAGTTTGCGAGGTTTTGGGAAAACCGCACAAAGGTGCTCCCTTTCAATCTGGCTCTCTACTCTTAGCTCTTGCTTCGGTAGGTCCATTCGTCTGGTCAAACCAAGATTCTTGGGTAGCAGACCCTACTTACTTCTTTAGTCTCGCAATCCTTCCGTATGCCCTGCTTTCTTTTCTTCTCATGCTGAATAGTCGCGAGCTTTTGGGCAGGGAATGTCCCAAAGGAATAACGGGTATAATCATCAACTTGGGTGCTGCTTTATCATTTATTACTCTAGGCGCGAGCTCAGCTTATCTAGCATGGAATCACAAATGGGAGGGATTCCCAATTGGGCAGACCCTAGTCGTCTTGATTGGTATATTGCTATTAATTGGTTACTTCTCTTTAAAAAACAAAAAGATCATTAATCGATTGTCTGGTTTGGAGACCAGGCTGCAAAAAGCTGAAAAAAAAACTTAAGCCTTCACTCGTAAGTTAGTTGGCAGGACAGCTAACCACATTAGAGAAATACTTATTTCTTTTCCAAAGGAATCCATCTTCGAGTTTCGGTTCCATTCTTTTGTACAGATTGTAGGACCCAAGCCTCTCCGGTTGAGGTGTCAAGTTTGACTAATCTTTTGTAAAGGAAAGGTTTAGAGTCCTGAGAATAATACTCTGCACTGACAATTTGAAACTTTCCATTTTTTGTAGAACTACCAGAAAAATTAGGTGGTGGTGGAATATTAACCGGCAAAGAAGGGGGCCTTTTAATCGGCTTAGGTTGTGCAATACTCTCAAGTGAACTTGCTGGAAAGATTGAAATAAAAGACAAAATAGTAAGTACATTTAAAAACTTTATCATGATTCTGATCAATGAACTAAATTTAACTATTGTTAAACTCTAATATTTTTATGAAGGGACTTTATAAACAAAAAACTCCCCCGGTCTTGCCCAAACCGAAGGAGTCTAAGTGAACAATTACGTTCGCGAATAGTTCAACCTAATTATGAGTTCTTTTGCAACACTTTAAATCAATCAAAAAATCTATTTAAACAACTATTCGTATGAAAAATTATTATGATACTAAAAAACCGAAAAAAATGATTATTATTTTTCTTTTCGCCACGAATATCATTGATTTTAAGTTTACGGTTGCTCCAAGCGCAATCATGCTTAGCAACTATAGCATACTATGTTTCTGACTATTTTATTACATGCATGACCTACGACTTATCGGAATTACTTTTTTAGGGATCATCTTATTTTTTACGAGTTGCCGTAAATCTTCAGTAACATCTATACCTAACGCCCCTCCTCCCTACCCTAGTTTCCCGGTTCCTCAAGAAAGGTACCAGTCCTCTCAAGTATATGGTGGTCAGCCGAGCAACTCCACCTACATACCGCCTTACAGTGAACCGACTAACTACCAGAAGTCAGTTTCTTCTGAAAACCAATCCTTTTACACCCCTCCCCCTGCAGGTCCTCCCAGGCAACGGATATATGAAAAACCTACTCTTCAATCCCAACCCTATCCAAGACAGGGACAAGAAACTAACTCTGCAAGGTTTACTCTAGAGGCAAGAGCAGACCTTTGGGCATTAGTTCAAGATGACAAAGGTGCGGAATTACAATGGTTAAAAATGAAACCTGGAGAAACATCTACGATCTCCCACAGCGGTGACCTAACTATCACCTGCTCATCAGGCGATAAATTATTAATTAAGGACAAATTTGGCAAAAAGATTGAGACTAATCCAAATGCCAGTGGCATTTCGATCGTTCGTTTAGCTGCGAACTAGAGTTTTTAATTCAAAACAAACGACTTAGGGCAGTCGTATAATACCGTTGTCTTTACTGAATGTATTTCCCTCCTCAAGAAGTTGAGGCGGAGGGTGGGCTAGGGTGATATCTATAGATGAGCATATACCTTGAGAAAAATGAAAGGTAATCAAACTCCAATCAAAAATCTCTCCAGTTTCTTCATCTTTTACAGGTCTACGATAGTCCCACAAATAATCCGATTTTTGTCCAAGGGTTCTTCCTTCTGGTTGCCCCATCAAGTCTTCCACCTCAATTCCGTTTCTCCCCAAAGTCAAATATTCTAAATTTGACTTCTTGTAGAAAGAAGAGGCGGTCGAATTTGAACCAATTCCATTTGGACTACTTCTCAATGCAGTGCGATTGCACCCAACGAAAACAATCATTAAGAGTAAAAAACTTAAAAGGCTTATCCGTTGCACAATAAAGAGGTTAAAATGGCGGAGAGAACGGGATTCGAACCCGTGGAGGAACGATTAGTTCCTCACCGGTTTAGCAAACCAGCGCATTCGACCACTCTGCCATCTCTCCTTGACCAGTAAAATAAAGGGTTCTGAGCGAACTTGGCAAATCTTCTTGAAAGACCGCCACAATTCCGCCACGATTTTGACATGCCCAACACTACTTGGAAAAATGGTCGAAAGTTTTCCTTTCCTGTAAGAGATAGACACGGCAATAACATAAATTTCAGATTAGAGTGCCGACTCGATAAAGGCAATAAGAGATTTGTCCTTCGGTGGCAGGATCCAACGGACCTTGACCCCAAAACTGGGAAAAAGAAATCAAAGACAAAAACTTGCAAGAGTTACGAGGAAGCTTTCCAACGAGTGAAAGACTTCGAGTTTAGAGAAGACCAAAGAAATAGTGGTGCAAAGCAGAGATTAACTTTCCTTAGTGACGATCAATTAAGAGATGCCGAGATGGTAATTAGCTTACTTCCAAATGATTTAAGTCTAAAGGTGGTAGCTGAATCCTACTTGGCTGAATTGCCTAACAAAGAAGCAACAATCAACGAGGTTTATCAGGAGTGGATACAAGAAGCAGAGAGAGCGAATAAGAGATCTTCCACCATAAGTTCGAGGAAAGATACTACGAGAGAATTTAGAAAGCTATACGGCACTAAAAAAGCCCACAAAGTAACCTTCAAAGATGTTGAAGCAATTGTTTTTAAGAACCTCAAAAACGGAAACAAACCTTCTTCCCAAACTATCAAAAATAGATGGAGTGGAATCAGAGCTCTGATGAATCGTGCTGTAAGTAAGGGCTATCTTAGGAAGGATGGAAATCCTTGTGAAATCTACAATGGATTTAGCGAGCTCCCCTCCTCCACTCCTAACAAAACCTTTCTTACGGTAAGTGAGACCCAAGCTCTCATTAAGAATGCCAGTGAATATAAGGAAGGAATTATGTTAGGCTACTTTAGCCTGGCATGCTTTAGCGGACTACGTCCTCAAGAAATTCATGGAGATGCATTTAGATCCCCTAAGGATTGTGACCCCCTAACATGGAATGATATCGACCTTAATTCCGATAACCCAGAGATATTCGTTTCAGAAGAACAAGCGAAAACCAGAGTCACAAGATGGGCACCCCTTGGTGATCATAACATCAATCTTCGTATTCTTCTCAACTATGCAAAAGAGCTTGGGCACGATTTAATTACAGTGAAAAACTTTAAGGAGAACTGGCGCTCAGTTATCAAAACAAGTGAATTATCTTTTGATAAATCTGATGCTGATAGCCCACGTAGATCTTTTGCAACTTACCTGTATAACAAGAGTAGAACAATTGCCGATAGAGAGCTTTCAAGAATAATGGGCAACAGCCCGTATGTTCTTAACAAACATTATAAAACAATTCTCAAAAGTGGAGAGGGCAAAAAATACTTCAGGGTTGGTCCATTAGGCAATTTATTAGAAGAGAAGCAAGTTCTACCCCCTAAAGAGCAGATAAAAAAAAGCCTTACTAAAATTGAGCTCCTTGGTCTAAAAATGATAAACTTAAAAAACAACTTACCTTTTTGGTGAGGACCATAGCCTTATCAGTCTGCATGCTAGACATAACTTGGTACAGTTGGTTGGAGTCATTCTTGTT
>ENA-OQVM01003046-OQVM01003046.1-marine-metagenome-genome-assembly--contig:-NODE-3046-length-18633-cov-23.574046_pt1 | contig 18633 bp, 18 predicted proteins | sample MGYA00237776_ERZ505498 | MGnify/ENA primary metagenome ERZ505498 (study PRJEB26159, sample SAMN06265151) | marine metagenome | isolation source: Helgoland LTER site | place: Germany:Helgoland, sampling... | reverse complement strand
AAAACAGATTTACACTTACACTTCCATTGTACCAATTGCAATGAAACCATTTGCTTAACAGACCATAAAATCCCTCAAATTAAAGTGCCTGATGGCTTTATTTCAGAGAATGTAAACTTGGTTGTCAAAGGTGTTTGTGATAAGTGTAGTGGGTGACAAATGCACTTCCATTGCATTGGTTTTTATATCATTTTTGTATCAACATATTTAATATTGGAACCAATGCTTTTATTCATTTTCTTTATCATTTACTTTTTATTTGTATTTATAATCAGGTCAATTTTACTAAAAACTAAAACAGGTATTAATCCATTCACCTTTAATAAAACTGATGATGCTCACGGTTTTAATGGAAAGGTGTTTACCGCCATAACATTTATCGAATTGATTGTTGTTGGAATCTACTCATTTAAGATTGAGTGGTATAAATATTTACTTCCATTTTGGTATATAGAAAATGATACTTTATCTAAAATTGGTTGGGGATTTTTAATTATTTCTCTAATCATAGTTTGGATTGCTCAATCACATATGGCTAATTCGTGGAGAATTGGAATTGATGAAAAGAATAAGACAAAACTTGTGACTAAAGGATTATTTTCAATTTCCAGAAACCCAATCTTTCTTGGAATTATGATTGCGAATATTGGATTGTTTTTTGTCATTCCAAATGCGTTTACACTATTGATAATCTCACTATCGACAATTAGTATAAATACACAAATCAGATTAGAAGAAGAGTTTTTAGAACAAGAGTTTGGGAATGAATATTTAGTATATACAAAAAAAGTAAGAAGATGGTTATAAACATATTTGTATTTGAAAAACTGCACTAACAAATTAAAACAGCAAAGTTAATTTAAGTTTTGTTAGTGTTTTTGGCTTCAGTTAGTCTACAGAGATAAGTTCATTATTTTCCCCACAACCCAAAACCCAGTTTTTTCGTACCTCAAAATCCTCTGTCTTTTGTGTTGTTCCGCACGCCAATGCATAATTGGTTTTATGTCATAATACTTGTATCTAAAGCTATAATGGCACATTGCTTGTTTTGTTTAAACGTCGTTATTTTATAAAATTGGTACAATAAAAAAGCAAAGAGCCATTGCCAACGCTCAAACAATTATTACGCCACAAAACCAATCCCAAGCTATGTTACATAATAGAAGTTATAGTAGCAAAAATTCTTTCAATGGTTGCCTACGGCGTTTTATTATATTTTCGTAGCTATAACTGCTATTATGTAAAATATCCGCTCATCCAACGCTCACATCCGAACTTCTAACCACATTTTGAACAAACATTAAACAGTCGAACATTCAAAGGGTAACGTTAATTTATTATAATATTCGTTATCTCATTCAACTGCACAAAACCATCGTTAAGTCCAAGTATTCCTTACCTCAAGTCTTTGTTTGTTTCATTTCACTAACAAATATTAAAGTCCACTTTTCCCCACCACCCAAGAAATAGGATATAAAAAAATAGGTTTACAATATTTTGTAGTACGCCATAGCACATTACTTTTTATCGTGCCTCAAAAAAGCAATAAGCTATTGTCTAAAAGTCCTGTATAAGGAGCTTGTTTAAATGCTGTTTTATCAAACAACTATTTAAAACGCTACCCATACAAACGCTTCATCCAACACTCAATAAGGTACAGCAACCTATTTTTTTAAGTGTTAATTCCCCAGAAAAGTTAAAAGTAAATTGAATCAAGTTTAAACAAATTTGAAATATTAAAATAAAAAAAGATGGCAAATATATGTGGCTACCTCTGCCAACCGCACAAGGCTATAAAGGTCAAGCCCTACGGGTTTTGAATAAAACTTTTTTCAATACCCTTTTTCTTTTGATTTAGACATTCAACTCAAAAAACTTTTATCCAAAAACCTTGACAGCCTTACCCACGCCACAACAACTATGGCTATCTTTTTTCTTTTCAAAAAAATAATGGCGCGAAGCGTAGCGAAGCAATTTTAAATTGGATAGCTATGTCAACTTTTGAACTAAAAACACACCAAGTCGGAAAGACTTACTCGAACCCTCATTTTTTCATTCTAAATAAAGGTCTAAACAGCGGAAAACCACTCTTAAAATCCTGTGCTAACAGTTTCGTTGTCACTACTACAACAGAAGAGGTAAAACACACACTTTTTCACTTATCTATGATGTTGCAAATAGGCGGTTTTTACGCTTACTATTTAAAAGGTAGTGTTATTCCGTTTATTTCAATAGATGATTGTAGGAACACTTTGAAAAACAGCTACAGCTCATTGTTTTATGATTCAATTCAGTTGCAAAAACATATTAATATTGTGTCAGCAATTAATAAAAAGGAAAAGGAGCTTCATAAAATCATTTCAAAAATGGCAGATTTGAAAGTATCATATATTCAAAGTTTATTTTCTAAAATGCAAAAAGAAGCAATCTAAAGCAACAAAATCCATATCAAAAGAATAGCATAAAACTTGCCATATATTTCAGCGGAAGGTACAACTTCGTGTTAAGTCCGTACCAAGTCCGAAGAAAATTATGTTTCATTTAAATTATTTATGTTATGGGTAAAATTGCTCAAGGTATTTTAGGAGGTCTTTCAGGTAAGGTTGGTAACGTTATCGGTGGAAGCTGGAAAGGAATTGATTACATTAGAATTAAACCTTCAAGTGTAGCCAATCCAAGAACTGTTGGTCAAGTAAACCAAAGAACCAAGTTTACTGCAACTTTAGAATTTTTACAGGCTGTAAAGCCTTTTATTAAGTTAGGATATAAAGGGTTAGCTGTTAAGAAAACAGAATTTAATGCTGCAATGTCGTATGTATTGAATAATGCGATTACAGGTACTGAACCTAACTTTGTTGTTGACTATCCAAACGCTTTAGTAAGTCGAGGAGGTTTATCTGGTGTGCTAAACCCAACGACTGATTTAGCAACTGCTGGAGAAGTAACGTTTGGTTGGGATGATAACTCTGCTGAAGGTAACGCAAATGCTACTGACAAGGCGATGTTATTGGTTTACAATCCTTCAAAAAAGGAATCCATTTCTTTACTTGATGGAGCAGACAGAACAGTAGGTTCTCAAATTATTCCAATCCCAACAACTTATGTAGGAGATACAGTAGAGCTATTTATGGCTTTTATTTCTGCTGATGGTAGTCAAGTATCAAACAGTATTTATTTAGGCTCTGGTACAGCTAATTAATGCTTGGTGTTTTTATTTGGAAACCGCTCTAATCGAGCGGTTTTTTTTATGCTATATTTGTTGCTCTATTTATTAATAGTTGTTACTAATATTCTCTTATTATCCATTTTTTGTATGCTATTTGTTGCCCAAATACAATAGCACCAATGAATACAAGGGTAGTTAAATATTGTATTGGAAAGTAACTTCCGCAAACTACATCAAACTATATAAATATAAGTAGCTGAAAATCAATTATATAAATTTATATTTGAAAATACAGTTTTTGCTTCTTTGTCTTTTTTTAGCTATTTTTGTCTCGTATTTGTGCCTTTTTTTATTTGCGGTACAAAACGGTACAAATTTTTGTCACATGAATTTATCAATTAGAAAACGAAAAAAGAAAGACGGTCAAGAAAGTTTATTCTTAGATTATTATCTACCTAAAGCTTTTCAGAAGCGTAAAAAGGAATCGCTGAATCTTTATATTTATTCAACACCAAAAACGTCTAAAGAAAGAGAGCATAATAAAAAGACTTTATTGTTGGCTGAGAGTATTCGTTCAAAAAAGTTTTTAGAGATCCAACATGAAGAGCATGGGTTTTCGAATTCGACCCAAGAAAACTTAAATAAAAACTTCATCACCTATTTTTCAGAAAAAACCGATGAACGTTATAATCAGTCTACGGGTAATTACGGTAACTGGGATAGCGTTTTAAAGCACTTAATCAAATTTAGAGGTGAGGTTGTGCCTTTTAAAGACGTCGATGTAAAGTGGCTTGAAGATTTTAAGCATTACTTAAAATATACTGCAAGATCAAAGAGTAATAAACCTTTATCTCAAAACTCTTGTTATTCTTATTTCAATAAGGTAAAGGCATGTTTAAGAGAAGCGGTAAGGGAAAGTGTTATTAAATATAATCCTGCAGTTGAAGTCAAAGGATTTAAGCAAGGAGAAACTGAAAAAGAGTTTTTAACATTAGACGAATTAAAGAAAGTTTCCAAAACTGAATGTGAGATTCCTATTTTAAAACAAGCATTCCTATTTAGTGCACTCACAGGACTAAGATGGTCTGATGTCCATAAGTTGATATGGAAGGAAGTCCAATATTCTGAAGAACAAGGTCATTATATACGCTTTAAACAAAAGAAAACCAATGGTTAATATGCGTTAATTTTCGGTTTGGAACAGACTTTAGTAATTCCGAGTGGATTCGGACGTAGTCGAATCCGCCGTAATTGCGGTTATACATTGTTATGGGCTGGTTTTGTGAGATGTACTTTGTAGAAATTCATTAAATTTTCTTTATGCTCTTTACCTCTTAATCGACCACTTGGTGATGGGCAACCCTCAATAAATTCAACAGAGTTTTGCGAACAATATGTTTTAAATTCATTTATTTGGTTTTTGAAATTTGTTGGACTGTTTCTCTTTCCCCAAGTATGAATCACCTTTTTAACATTATTATGTAGGATAAACGTTTTTATATTATCAAAATGATAAGTCAATTTACATTTTTTGGTCGTGAATAGAATTTGGTCTGAATATCCTGAACCACATATTTCTTTAATATCTATTTCATCAGATTTTAAAACATACTTAATAATATCTGCGCATCCGAATTCATTTAATTTCATAAACTTAAGCTTACGTTCAAAATTATTTTGAAACCACATATAATCAAGGTCATGAATTTCCTCAAGTGTTCTCCAAAAATTATTTTGACAACGTCCATAAAAGTAATCTGTTTTTTCACCACAACTTGGATTGAATGTACCTAAAACCAGAGTTTTAATTTCCCAAGTAGGTAAAAAGAAGTTTGAACTCACAAATTGATGTTCAATAATGGTTTCATTAATCATTATCTTAAATTTTTAGTGTTTTTGTTAACCTTGTATAGTTGGTAAGTATTTATTAAAGATAAAGTATTTAACACACCCATAGAACTTTCCAATTTGGATATCCCATGACTTACTTTGTTTGTTGATTCATTTAAAGTTTTTATTGAATTGTTTAGTGTACTAATCATAGATGACATCATCGAAAAACCTTTTTTTATTGAATCTTTAATATCATCTAATTTATTTAGAGAATCTTTCTCGAATTTATTCATTAATAACCCTAATTCATCGAGTTCAACTTTAATAAGTTCTATTTGGTTATTCTTATTCTCTTTGGCCAAAAGAATCATCTGATTCCTAAGGACTATAAGATTGGAAATCGTTTTTAATTGGGATTCTATTGTGTTTAAAATTTGGATTCCATATTTATTCTCAACCCATACATACTTATAATTTCTATAGTCAACCTCTAAGAAACTTAAATTATATAAATGGGTTTTTATAGGGTTATTTAAATTAATTGTAAACCTATTTCCTTTTATATAGTCATTGTATAAATTAACAAGACGATTAATTTCAAAATTGAGTTTAATTATATCGTTATTGTGTATAGAACTCTCGTTTAAAACTTGAAGGACTTCTTCTTTATCAAATCTCAACTTATCCAATTCTGAAACCATATAATCAATATCGTATTCAACGTAGTGATGTTCTACATAAAACTTGACTAAACTCCCTAAATATTGAATGTCTTCTTCATGAAAGATGTCCACTTCAGAAACCCCCTTAATTTTATTGAAATTAGAGTAAACGTATCTATCACTTTTAAATAATCCTCCAGTCTTGAATTCCTTTTCACAGGAATAGATACCGTCTGTAGTAATTAAAATCGGATTATCAGACAGTCTCTTTTCAATTTTTATAATTTTCTTATCAGATGAATCCATTAGAACATGTTTAATTTCACCTTCAATGTATTCCTGCCAAAAATTAGTTCCAACAGGGAAAGTCTCATACTTATTCCAACGTGAGTCTCTAATTTCGATGTAACCTCCTTCGGAATACCTTTGTAGATGGTTGGGTAAGTCCTTGAACCATTCTATGAAATCTTCTGATTTGAATTGTTGTTTTAAATCACCAAAAGATGATAATTTATCGTCTAAAAATTTTAATGATTTTTCAATATTCAACAAAACATCATTTTGAAAGTTTAATATAAAATCCTTATCGAACGAATCTTCTTCATTCTTTGGTTCCTCCACACGTACATTTGAAATAGAATTAGTGTTATCCAACTTAGTTATCATCCCTTCTAGGATAATCTCACATTCATCCTCAAGTACACCTAATTCTTTAGATTTACGAAAGATTACTTCTCTCTCTTTATCAGAAATAAACCCATCTGCTAAACAGAGTTCAATGAATTTTATTAATTGTTCGTTCATAAACATTTATATTTTTTTTAGTCTAGTCTAACTTGCCCATAACGTTGTTGTATATGGTTTGTTGCGTGTTTTAAGTAACTAATTTAGTAAATATTTACGGACAAAGAAAGTCCGCGAGGACTTTCGTAAGTAAGCAAGAAGCCAGCAATAAATTATATACGGTGTTAGCATTTCGTTGTTTTTATTCAGACTTTTAATATTTCGACTTAATTCTAATTTCCGATTATCTTACATTTGAGTAAATTCAGCCAACGATTTGTTCCGTAAACTTTTTCAGTAAGGATTGAGTGAGTGATTTCGCAACTTGCTAAATTCCGTATTCTGTTCGGTTTCTATTTTTCATTTTTCTTTCTGTTTTTTATTAATGAAACTAAACCGTGAACTGAAACCCCAAATAGAATAAGGTATAAACTATTTCGAGTCAGAGGTCTTTCAATTTGTTCAGTTGGTAGTTCTGTAAAGAAACCATAAATAACTAAAATAGTCGCAAAAAACATAACTCCAGAAGCAAAAATTTGTACTGTTTTTAAATATTTAATTTCTGAAATTTTGAAATGTGTACCAAGTGAAACATTAATTAAACCAAATAGTAAAATATATAAATGTCCAGCTCTAAATAGTGCTCTATTCATTAATTCCATATTTTTCAGATGGTCAAAATTATGATGCATATATTGTCCAGTAAGTAGAAAAGCTATTATTATAGTAATTCCGAAATAAAAATGAATTTTCCCAAGCATACTTATTATTCTAATTTTTCATTTTTTTTAATTTCCGTAAACTTGCTCTCCAATGAATGCTAACGGTCTTGTGTATGGTTAGTTGCGTGTTTCAGCAACTAATTTAGTAAACAAAAACGAACGCGAGAAAATTCCGAAGGAATTTTCCAAATAGGCAACTACCAAAGCAATTAATTGTACACGGTGTTGGCAATAGTTTTAGGTCTTTTTATTGTTATTTAGAATCATCAAAAAAGTATTCTTAATGTACTCTAAATCATCTTTTAAATATTTCACGTTATTTTCAATTATGCTAAGCAATAATTGAGGTTGATGGTCAGCAGTACTGATGTATATTTCACCTATTGTGTTACTTGAATTTTCTTCAATATTTATTAACATTTCTGTTATGTCTTCTGTTCGAAACACTATTTTATCATTATTTCTGTTTTTGAATACTATTTTTCCAGACATAATATCAACCTGATTTTTCTTACTTTTTCGAAGCTTTAATAGGTTCTTTATTCCATAATATAATAGCACCAATGGAAGAATCAATATTATTCTAGGGAATACAATCTTTTCTATCTCTGGAGATAGTATCAAAATAGCTAAGACAATTAGGGTCAATGCGAAAAATATTATTGGAAGCAGAATGGTTAAAAATAATTTGGCTTTGGATAAAGATGTTCCTCGCAAAATAAAACCATTGTTTTGAAGTTCATAACTTACATTTAGTCTGTTCAACTTATTTGCGGTGTTTTTTAATCTATGTTCTTCCATTTTTATTTTAATTATTTAAAGTAAGTAATTATTGCCAACGGTTAGTATATGAAAAGTAGGCGATTTCGAAGCACGAAACTTTCAGCTAAGCACGAACTTTGATACGAGCCACAAGCCTTGAGTTTAGTACTGTTTCGCCTATTTTTTATATACATTGTTATAGGGCGTTTTTCCTTGTTTCACTTATTTTTCTTTCAATAAATTGCAAATCTTTATCATCTGCGGTTGCACCTTTCTGTATTTTTATTTGCTTAACTTTCATATATGATTCTAAAGCTTTTGTGCGTAAATTCTCTTTCTTGTAAATATCCCCAATTGTTAACCATAAATAATCTGTCATTGGATATTTAGTTAAAATATCTAAAAGGTACTTTTCTGCTTCAGGGAATCTTCCTGATTGTTGTAAATATTGTGCTTTCATTGACATTCCTTCGGCTGGATTGACTTCTTCTGAAATTAATTTTTCCGTATAAAATAATGCTTTGTCAAGGTTGCCAATGAAGAAATGAGATTTAGAAATATTGACTAAAGCCATTCCGTCTTTTGAGTTGCTACTTAAAACGACTTCAAAACTTTTTATAGCATCTTCAAATCTATGCACTTGAAAGCTACACATTGCGAAATTGAAATGTTCATTTATTGAGATTGTTGAATAGTTCAATAGCAGTTTATAAATATCTGCTGAATGTTCGAAGAGTTGATTTTGGACAAAAACTGAAAGTAAGTTTTTAGCATTTATATGCAAACTCTTCTTTTGAGGTGTTATTTCAAAAGATCTTATTATACATTGGGCAGATTCATTCAAATCTCCTGTTTCAACTAAAGCATTAGCAAGGTTCATTAATGCTCCACTATTGTCAGGTTCTATTTCAACTGCTCTTAATAAACAAGTTTTAGCATCTTCGTTATTGTCAAGTTGCAAATAAATCGCTCCTAAATTGTTTAAAGCGGTTGAACTGTATTGATATAGATAAACAGCTTTTTTTGTTGATTCTAAAGCGTCTTGCAGATTTCCAAATTCAAATTCTAAACGTCCTTTTTGACTCCAAGCAGAATAATGATCGGGCTGATAATCTAAATATTGGTTTATTGCTTCGAGAGCTCCATTATTATCTCCAATCGCAGACAATGAACGAGAAAGGATATATAGCTCTTCTAATTTATCATCTCTTGTGATAATTTGTTTGGGAATTTGAATGCCTTCAATTTTGGCAATCTTTTCCAAGTCTTTAAAAAGTTCTTGAAACTGCTGATACCTATTAGATAAATCTTTTTCAAGACATTTTTTGCAAATTTCAAAAAGAGGGTGGTTTATTTTCTTTATTGGTTCTCTTAAATGCACTTGACGTATGTCAGGACTTGACATTACATACGGATAAGCTCCTTTTGTAATAAGTTGATACAAGACAATGCCAAAACTATAAATATCGCTTCTATGGTCAATATTGTCAGGTCTAAATATCTGTTCTGGCGAATAATATAGAGGTGTTCCACCACCAACTTTTTCTTCATTCAAATAGGATTTTGAAAGTCCGAAGTCAGTTATTTTAAGATTAAGTTCTTTGTCAATTAAAATATTGTCAGGTTTTATGTCTGAATGTGCAATCATTCCCTTTCCAAGACAATGGTTCATCCCATACGAAAATTGAATTGCCCATTTTATAATTAAATGAAGCGGTAAGTTTTTTCCAATATAATTTGTTAGTCTATTTTCTCCATTTTCTTTTCCTTCAACAAATTCAGCACCTACAAATATTTTTCCGTCAAATTTTTCCGCAAAAAGGGTTTTTACGATATTTTGATGGACACCAAAAGAAGTCCAATTTTTAACTTCGGTAAAAAACAATTCTTCAAGTTCTGGCTTAATGTCTTGATAGCTTTTAAGAACAAACGGAAATTCGATTCCTTGTTTTTCGACAAGATAAACGTGTCCCATTGCTCCGCCAAATTGTTCAAGCACATTATATTCTCCGCCTATACTTTTTGTTTTTTCTGTCATTGTTCGATAGTTGGTTTTTCAAATGCCCTATAACTTGTTTATATGCGTTATTGAATGTTCTATAATGTTCTAATATGGAGGTATAACGATGATTTTTGATTCTGTTTTCCATCCCTATTATTTGTATTCAATATTTTATTTTTCAATATAATCACTTTTTAAAGATTTTCGAAAGGATTTTTTATTTGATTCAAGCTAGTAGAAGATACATGGGTATAAATCATTGTAGTTTTTGGGCTGTTATGCCCCAATAATTCCTGTATGTATCTTATGTCTGTACCGTTTTCCAATAAGTGCGTAGCAAAGCTGTGTCGCAATGTGTGGAGAGTTGCATATTTCTTTATTTCTGCCAAACGCATCGATTTTTTTAAAACCTGTCTTGCACTTACTTGTGTGTAAGCTTCACCAGAGCGTCCCTCAAATAGATAATAGGTCGGTTTGTAATGGTTTATGTAGGATTCTAATAATGGAATTAGGCTCGGGGAGAGTAAAGTATACCTGTCTTTTCTGCCTTTTGCAGATCTGATATGGATAAGTCCACGTTGGGTATCAATATCATCAGGTCTAATATTTAAGGCCTCCCCAATTCTGAGGCCTGCTGAGTAAACTAGGCTCAGTAAAGTTCTATGCTTTAGGTTTGTGGTGGCATCTAGAATGGCTTTGACTTCCGATTTACTCAATACGTTAGGTAATTTTTTATCCTTATTGGGTCTTTTTATCTCAATATCATCTATAGCCAGTCCTTTAAAATTTAGAAAATGCTTGATGCCACTAATACACTGATTTTGGTAGGACACGGATTTTCTTGTCTTGAATATAAAGTCGTAATTAAATTGCTCAATACTTCTGGCCGAGATGGAATCGATATTCTTTAGTTCTATATAGCGAAGGAACAGTCCGGTTACCTCTACATAGGTGTGTACAGTATTCTGACTGAATCGTTTTTGCTGTAACCATTTACTGAAACTTACAAGCTCTTTTTCCTTTTCATCTTCTAATGGTGGTAGTTTGAAGTTGGCACCATAGTTTACTACTTTCTTTGGGTTGGGGCTATTTCCTTTGAAGGCAGAATAATCGACATACCAGCCCTTTGACCTGAAATAATCAAATAGTTGATTAATTATTTTGTTATGATAAACTGTATAAAATATTTTGTTGGTTTCACTAAAGGTAATGTCACCGAAATTTTGTATCATTTTCTTTACCTCTTCATTATATTCAAAATGGATGACGACATACTTAATCTGTTTATGCCATAAAGGTTTTATCGTTATTTTAATCCTGTCTTTCATAGTATGGAATCAAAAATAATGGTAATAAAAATTATAGCCGTACCTTATTCGAATATTTTGCGTATAATATTCGGTTAAGTTTAAAAAAAGATGAGATTACATAAAAATTGCCTTAACTGCGGTAAGGAATTGATAGGAAGAACGGACAAAAAGTACTGTGACCCACAGTGCAAAAGTTCTCACCAGTACAAAAAGGAAAAGGAGCGGCCTGAGCGGTTTTATAACAAGGTTGATAACCAGTTGAGGCTAAACCGAAAGTTACTCAAGGAGTACAATAAGGCTGGCAAAGCTGTCATTAGGTCAGAGGTGCTGATAGGGGTGGGATTCGACCCGAAATTCTTTACCCATTATTGGAAGAACCAAAAAGGGGACGTTTATCTATTCGTATATGAATATGGATTTTTAAAAAAGATTGAACATAACGTAGAAAAGTTTGTACTCATAAAATGGCAAACCTATATGGAAAAATAGAAAATGTATTCAATTATACTAGTTTGCTTTACTTTAAAATATTTAGATTTTATTTGTCCCTAATTTGTACTTTCTAAAGATAAGAGTATGTGGATTCTAGAATGTCACTTTCTGTATTGGTAAATAATTATAAGCCCTGAAACAGAAGTCGGATATTGAAATAAAATAACTCTATTTGGTGATTTTTTCTCTTCTGTGGCAATTATATAACAAAGTACCCTTGTAAGAGAATATATAAGTGTCCAAGGCTAAGAATTTGGTAAATATCGGATTTATTATTCCTCAAATTCAATCGCATTATAGGCGCCTAAGTCAGGTGGAGAGGTACGTGGTGTGTTTGTAATATCTACGTTTAAGTTTCCAAATATAACTCCAGCACCTTTGGCAGGTGACTCTAATGGAATATTAAATTGATTCAGAGCAGGATCTAAGAACAAGGGATCCATATTAAAACGCACATTTTCATAGTATTCCGTATTTGTAAAATCATATTGATCTTCGGAATAAAAACTGGTTGGATCATCAAAATAGATTAGGCTATTGGAGAATTTAAAATTAAAAACTTCAGAGGGTTCTTTTTCTAATAAGAGTTCTGGATTGTCATTACCATAAATAATACAGTTGGTGAAATTTGCAGATTCTAAAGGATTAGTAAATACTGTATTTTCTGTATCCACAATAAAATTATTGAGTAATAGGGCAGGGAATTGTCTAAAACTACTGGACCAGTAGTTGGCAATAGTTGAATGGGTGAAATTATAGTTTCCGCCAAAGGTACCTGCAAAAGATGATACTCCGCTGTTATTGAGCACAATGTTTTCTGCACTTATAGAAGAACCTCTTCCTAAAATCCCAAAATTACTAGAATTATAAATCTGTGAATTAGTAATTACTAATTTTGTCGGATCGTCCTGATTGCCATCACTAACAATACCAACTGTTGCATTTTTAATGGTTGCATGGTTGATTTTATTATTAGTACTTCCGTCTAATAACCATATGGTCTGCCATTGGCCAGGAATATCTTCATAAATGGGCTCCAGTCTGTCGCCCGCAATAATGACTTCATTTTCTAAAAGCTCGGCATCTAAACTTGGTAATCCGTCAATATGTAAGGATGCATTATTGGTAATCAAAAGCCCCGAATTGGCATGAAAATGGATACGTGCCCCCGGGTTTATAGTAAGTGTTTTTCCAGATTCCACAGCCGTATACCCGTAAATTACATAGGGTTTATCATTGGTGAATGTTAATTCAGAATCTTCTAAAAACCGACCTTGTACGTTGGTTTTATCCTCTACGCCATCACCATCGACATCAAACCTAAGTGTTTCGATAACGCCTTGTGCATCTTTATCTGGATAGAGAAATACGGCGTCTTTCACTAGAGTTACCAGTTCTACTTTTTGAGTATCAGCCCCGCTTCCAAATTCAATAGCATCAGTATATAAAAACTGTATTTCAGTAGCAACCAAAGGTTGAATATCTATAGTGGTTTCAATAAACACAAACATACTATCTTTGGCCAACAACTCTACATTTTCAAATTCTTTTCCAATGAGGGTTCCAACACCTGTCATGCCATCAACATTCATACGGTAATTGGACGTTTGTCCATTGCTTAATTTTAAAGACGGGATCAGAATATCATCATCACTATTGTTATAGACTTTAAGTGTGTAAGTGCTAGAGCCAATATTTGAAAAAACAGTATCTAAATAGACCGTGTCTTTTGAAAAACTAAGCGTACCTGTAGTAGGAGTAAATTCAAAATCTTGGCGACAAGAACTCCAAAAAATGAGGGTGAATAAACTTATTATAAAATAAATGGAGCGAATCATAAAGTGTACTGTTTTGGTAAAAATATAACTTTTGAATTAAATGAATAGTATGTAGGTCTTAATTTTATTCATTAATAAATTTCAAATAGTCTTTACTAAGTTTGAACATTAGATCCATAAACTGTTATTATTTCCAAAATAAAAAATCCAAATGATTAAATTATAGGGATCAAGAGCTTATTAACACATATTTAAACTAAAATTAACGAAATACGTCAACAATCTCAGCAGTGATTCGTTTAGGTTTTTTGGTGAGTGCATCTAATAAACACCATTTGGTTTCAGACTTGACAATCAATCTTTTGGTGCCTTTAAGGTATATTTCTACGAGGCGCGTAGAAGTGACACCTTCCGAGCGTGTGACATAGGTTTTGAGGTGAATTTCATCGTTGAGTTTGGCAGCAGCTTTATAATCGATGTGATGACTCACTAGGACCCAGATATTATCGTGTTGTTGAAGTGGAGTAGTGGCCGCTTCCCAATGTGCCATCGCAATATCTTGAACCCATTGCACGTAACGCACATTATTCACATGCATTAAATCGTCTAAATCCTCAGAAATAACGGTATGAGTCAATTCAAATACGGTCATTAATTTTTTATAATTTTAACCTCAAATAATTTATCCCAACGTTTTCCTGTGAGAAATAAAGTTTCTGTTTCAGGATTATAAGCCATCCCATTGAGGACATCCAATCCTTGGTGTTTGGTCACTTTCTTTTTTAAGGCTTTAAAATCAATAACAGCTTCAATTGCACCATTTTGTGGATTGATGATAGCGACGCCATTTTTTTGATAGCGATTTGCATAAATTTTTCCGTCGACCCATTCCAGTTCATTCAAATTGGTCAATTTTCCTTTATTGGTATAGGCTTGAACATAAGTCTCTTCAGCAAGTGTGGTTGGATTTAAAACCCATAAATATTCAGTACCATCAGATTTGTAAAATTTTTCTCCATCATTACACAAGCCCCATCCTTCTTTACTTTGTCCATAATTGAAGGTTTCGATCTGTTCAAAATTAGTAACATCATAAATCAAGCCCCGGCCTTCTCTCCAAGTCAATTGATAAATTTTATCATTTAAAACGGATAAGCCTTCTCCAAAATACGCTTTATTTAAATTAATAGTTTTAAGAATTGTTCCATTTTTATAATCTAGTTTTCGAAGTTTAGATTCGCCATATTGTCCTGTACTTTCATAAAGTCCACCTTTGTAAAATTCAAGACCTTGTGTATACGATGTCATATCGTGAGGATAGGTATTTACAATTTCATAGGTATATAATTTAGGCGGCAAAGCATTGACCACAATGACTTTTTTTAAGGCAACTTCAAATTTAGAATCATAAAAAATCTTTGCTTTTATGAGTTTTTCCCCTAAAGGCATCATTTCTAACTCAACCGAGGACGAAATTTTTTTATTATCCAACGTTAATTGAACAGAGTCAAAAGCAATCTGTTTTGGATTGAGGAGTTCCACAGTAAGAGATTCTGCATTTGAAATAATATTCGTATCACTGTTGATCTGGATAAGAAAGTTTGATTTTTTTGAGCTAATGTTATTTCCACAGGCGAATAATAGAAGGTTAAGCCCAATGAATGTCAATAGTTTGTAGGAATGCATAGTGAGATTTAATTTTTAGCAATTTATTTATTTATATTCAGTTAAAAAAATCATTGTGTGAATATATAAACTTTGTATCTTTGCAGCGGCAAGTCCTACACAACTAGCTCCTGTTGAATCCTCCAGGGCGGGAACGCAGCAAAGGTAAATGGTTGTAGCAGTGTGATGTAGGTAGCTTGCCATTTTTTGTACCCGATAGTTTCCTTAAATCTTCCTACCTTTAGCTGCATATAAATCAAATTCAATGGCAAAAGTTGTTTTAATTACAGGCGGATCTTCAGGAATTGGAAAATCAATTGGAGAATACCTTACCGACAAAGGGTTTTCCGTTTATGGTACAAGTCGATATCCAGAGAATTATTCAGAGTCTACGTTTCCACTTATAAAACTCGATGTCACTCAGCATGATTCCATCCAATCCTGTGTATCTGAGCTTATTTCGAAAACAGGGCGCATTGATGTATTGATCAATAATGCAGGCGTTGGAATTACAGGACCACTCGAAGAGATTCCTACGAATGAAATGAAGCGTAATTTTGAAACCAATTTATTTGGGCCAATCAATATGATAAATGCCGTACTGCCTTCAATGCGTTTGCAACATTCAGGATTAATTTTGAACATTACTTCAATTGCAGGGTATATGGGATTACCTTTTAGAGGCATATATAGTGCTAGTAAGGGCGCTTTGGAATTGATAACGGAGTCTTACCGTATGGAGCTTAAATCGTTTAATATAAAAATGAGTAACATTGCTCCAGGTGATTTCGCCACTAATATCGCTGCAGGTCGTTATCATGCCCCTGTATTAGAAAATTCTCCTTATGAAAAGTCCTACAGAGCCACTTTAGATATGATGGATTCACATGTAGATTCTGGTAAAAACCCCTTATTAATGGCAGAAGTCGTTCATAAAATAATCACTTCCAAAAATCCAAAAATTCATTATAAAGTAGGGGCTTTTCTACAAAAGTTTTCTGTAGTCTTAAAACGAATCCTTCCAGATTTGTGGTATGAAAAAATCTTAAGTCGATTTTATAATATTTAATAACTTATTGTCATATCAGTTGTTTAACTGTTATAATATGCTAATTTTGTATTCATTAATTAAAACCAAAAGAAATTATGAAATTTTTTGTTGATACTGCAAATTTAAGTCAGATCAAAGAAGCCCAAGACCTCGGTGTTCTTGATGGTGTAACGACCAATCCTTCATTAATGGCTAAAGAAGGAATCACTGGTTCAGAACACATTTTGAATCATTATAAGGCCATTTGTGAAATCGTTGATGGTGATGTGTCTGCGGAAGTTATTTCAACTGATTTTGAAGGAATGGTTAAAGAAGGTGAAGCTTTAGCTGCTTTACACCCACAAATTGTGGTGAAACTTCCAATGATTAAAGATGGTGTAAAGGCCTGTAAATATTTTAGTGACAAGGGAATTAGAACTAACGTAACTTTAGTTTTTTCTGCTGGACAAGCCTTATTAGCTGCCAAAGCGGGGGCGACCTATGTGTCTCCATTTATTGGACGATTAGATGATATTTCTACAGATGGACTAAACCTAATTGCTGAGATTCGTTTGATCTATGATAATTATGGCTTTGGTACCGAAATTTTAGCTGCTTCTGTGCGTCACACCATGCATGTGATTGATTGTGCAAAATTAGGTGCAGATGTTATGACAGGCCCTTTAAGTTCTATCGAAGGTTTGTTGCGTCACCCACTAACAGATAGTGGTTTAGCTAAATTTTTAGAAGACTATAAAAAAGGAAATTAAGAAATTAATTTTTATAATAAAATTCAAAGCTGAAGGAAACTTCAGCTTTTTTTAATCGTAAAACTTGAGAAGTTTCATGAATTCAGGTGCAAATAAATCAACTGTAGAATTGAGAATAACCCCCTCTTTATCTACAATTAATATTTTTTTGATGTAGTTAATTGCAAGGCGTTTTTTAGCGAATGACGGATCAGAAAAACGATATTCATTGTCAATTTTAAAACGATTTGCGTAGATCATATTTTTCCAAACATTCGTGTGCATAGCGTTTATATTAATCGCTATAAAATCTATATTTGGGTACATTTTCTGTAAGGTTTTCACCTTAATATGACTGTTTTCAAAATGATATCGACTCGCATTATCCCAAAAATAAATCACACTCGTTTTATTAAATATTGTGTTGATATTTAAGGTTTCATTTTTATTATTTATCACCTCAATTGGAGGGAGTTGAAAACCGGGTTGTAGTCCTTGTGCATTTTTAAATAAGTTTTTGATATATTTTTTATCCTTAACATTATCACTTTTATCTAAAAAGGATTGGTATAATATATAACTCTGATCAATAGACGTTGAGTTTGAAATAAAATTTCTGGTCGTGTATTTTAATAAATTATTTTTAATCATCCTATTCGTCACTAAACTATCAATGAGCTCTAGTTTACGAACTGTGTAGTCTAATTTATGATCATCTAAGCTGAATCCTTCATTTGTTAGGATCAGCTGCTCTAAAGCAAGATTATTAATATGAGGAAATAAATAATTATAGTAGGGATAGAAATCCTTCAAATCAATATCATTATAAACAATTTCTTTTCTAAATACATAGAAGTCTGGAGGAAGTTTCTTGAAATTAGTCAGGTTGTTTTTTCCAAAATGTCGATAAGGATAAAGTTCTTTACGCATAAAATAATGGTATTTTATACTGGCAATAGCAACTTTTTTAAAAAGCAGAGAATTTGGGTTTGTTTTCAAAAACAATTGTAATTCAGAGGAGTTTTTAGAAATTAATGCTTCGATATATTGATGGTATTCTAACGGCGGTTTCTCATAAAAGGCATTAGTTTGACTGTCTTCTTTCTCTAATTTTAACAATAAATTAATGAGGTAGTTATTTTTTTTAGCGCCAATCCCATTAAAAACAATCGATTCGTCAAAATCATGTGTATTAATGTGCATCATAATACTGTCTTGCGCTTCAAGTAAGATCGATTGGTGTTTTCCGCCATGAACAAAAGAATGAATTCCTGGCTTGAAATCTGAAAACCGATGAGAAAACCGATTATCAGCATTTAGATATAAGGTATCTATACGTTCTCGTGTATCGTATAAGACCACATAATTATTACTTGGATTAATGATGTCACCTCCAATAAAAACAGCAGTAGACGCTTTGTGACTGTCTTGACAGCTCACCACGAATAAAAGTCCAAAAAGGAAGAGAAGAGGTTTCATTTTTATAAAAATCTGTCGAATATTATACCTAGCTCATCAAAAGTAAGCTATGAAAGGATTTATTCTTGTTAAGGCGTTGTTAAATTACGTTACGGTTTAATTTGATTGATGGATTCATTTTTTTACTTTTGCAAAAATTATTTTAAGCATGTTATCAGTTTCAAACTTATCAGTACAATTTGGAAAACGAATTCTTTTTG
>ENA-OQVM01003043-OQVM01003043.1-marine-metagenome-genome-assembly--contig:-NODE-3043-length-18636-cov-6.233795_pt1 | contig 18636 bp, 13 predicted proteins | sample MGYA00237776_ERZ505498 | MGnify/ENA primary metagenome ERZ505498 (study PRJEB26159, sample SAMN06265151) | marine metagenome | isolation source: Helgoland LTER site | place: Germany:Helgoland, sampling... | reverse complement strand
CTCTTCCCCATTCTCATCATCCATTAAAAAAGGCTCTCACATTTAATGGGTTGCCCAAAAATGATGAGGAAATTGCTCAACGAATATTAAAGGCGTGGGAATCTAATGATCCAGAAATTTTAAATTGGTTTTTCGATCGAGGACTAGCTGATTATTCACACCTCCAACCTGAACTAACTGCCCTAATCGAAGAAGGAGAAAAAATCTCCAACGAATTACCCGCCCCCCGTTTCGCAGTGACCATGGGCCAGGCAACCCCGGAGAATGCACATGTTTATGTACGAGGAAGCTACAAATCATTAGGCCAAGAAGTTTCCAACCGTTACTTGGAAGCGCTCGGTGCAAAAAAGGGTGACCGATTAGGCTTGGCCAATCAAATTGCCGATTCAGAAAACCCACTGACCAGCCGTGTAATGGTAAACCGTATATGGCTGCAATTATTTGGTCGTGGAATTGTGCCAACTCCTGACGATTTTGGCCCGCAAGGGCAACCCCCCTCCCACTCGAAATTGCTCGATTGGTTGGCAAATGATTTCTCGGAGAACGGATGGTTAGTCAAACGGATGATCCGTAAACTTGTTCTTTCCAAAACCTATGGGCAATCCTCCCGCATACATCCCAAATTAAACGCACAAAAAATTGCAGATATTGACCCAGCCAATGTGTTACTACACCGCATGCCCGTTCGTAGGTTACAGGCGGAAGCTATTCGAGACTCGTTGCTCGCAGTATCAGGGCGGTTGGACCTCAAGGCATTTGGCACAGGAGTACCCACCCATCTCACCGCGTTTATGACCGGTCGTGGGTCGAAAGCAAGCGGGCCTTTGGACGGTGCCGGCAGAAGGAGTATTTATCAAGCGGTCTATCGTAACTTCCTTAGTCCCTTCCTTCTTGCCTTTGACATGCCGAGTCCATTCGGCCCCAAGGGAAGAAGAAGTTCCTCCAATGTTCCCGCCCAGGCACTTACTTTAATGAACGATCCATTCGTGCAAAGAATGGCAGTTATTTGGGCTAAAAATACGGCGAGTATTCAAGACCCTAATCAAAGAGCCAAACATATGTTCGAACAGGCGGTTGGCCAGGTACCTAATGAATCAAAAACAAATCAACTACTTGCATTTTTGGAAAGGCAGGGAGAACTTTATGGCAAGAAAGACCACCGTGCCTGGAACGATTTGGCCCATGCACTTTTTAACCTAAAAGAATTTTCTTACCTTCAATAGTTAAAACCTAAAGGATCAAGCTCTCAGCATAAATTTGAGTAAAGCAAGATGGATTCAAGTTCACCCCAGTCAGTTTTTGGCCCCACCAATCCAAGCCCAACCGAACGGGAGAAACTTAAGGTAAAAAGGTTTGCCTCTGTTATCGGACTCTGCCCTGAAAAAGAGGCTTACTATCGTGAACTCCATGCCAATGTATGGCCTTCTATTTTGGAACTTATCAAACTGGTAAACCTGCAAAACTTTTCTATCCACATCTCTGAAATTGAAGAAAAGAAATATCTCTTTAGTTATTACGAATATACCGGAAAAAACTACGAAACCGACATGGCCGACATGGCAAAAAAACCAGAGATGCAAAAGTGGTGGAAAGAAACAAGTGCTTGTCAAATTCGCATGCCCGGGACTAATGCCAATGAACAATGGAAAGAGATGGAAATGCTCTTTCAACTTAGGTGACAGAAAACAACCCGACTTAGCCCAACTCTATATTCTGAGTGTACCTGGGAATTAGCCTCGTAAGAAACGCCTCTCTACTTACATTTGTTTTAGGCATGATTAATCACATAACACCCAAGGCCTTTATTCTTTTGGCTATGCTTCAATCGAGCCCTGCTTTAATAGGTAAAATTGATTTCGTGCATCAGATAATGCCTGTTCTCAAAAAGAATTGTGCAGAGTGCCATACAGAGGGAAAGAAAAAGGGGGGGCTCTCGTTGAATACGCTTGGAGAATTTCTTGCGGGAGGAGAGGGAGGAGAAGTGGCGGTGCCCGGAGAGCCCGATGAAAGCTATTTCCTCGAACTGGTTGCCACTGATGATACTGATGATCGCATGCCCCCCAAAGGACCTGGACTTAGTGATGAAGAAGTTCATCTTCTTCACCAATGGGTGCAGGAGGGTATGGAATGGCCCGAGGAAATCCGCCTCGGCAGCTCCGGCTGGGAACCCCAACTTAAGCCAAGAGTGGTCACTCTGCCCCCAGCTCAGGCAGGTAGGGACCATCCAATCGACCGCATTCTCGACAGAGACCTTTCAATGCGGAAAGTCCCCCTACCCGCTGCGGCACCCGAGGAGACCTTTGTCCGCCGGGTCTACCTCGACCTGATTGGGTTGTTACCCACACCGGAGGAACGCGATGCCTTTTTGAACAGTACATCTGACAAAAAGAGCGAGGAACTGGTCGATGACCTGCTCAAACGGAAAATTGCCTATGCTGATCACTGGCTTACTTTTTGGAATGATTTACTGCGCAACGACTACACAGGCACTGGATTTATCACTAAGGGACGTACCCAAATCACTACCTGGTTGTATAGATCACTTCGTGAGAATAAGCCCTATGACCAAATGACCCGAGAACTGATCGATGTAAACAAAGAATCAGAAGGCTTCATCAACGGAATTAAATGGCGTGGAAGCGTCAATGCCAGCCAAACCCGAAACATGCAGTTCGCCCAGAATGTTTCCCAGGTCTTTTTGGGAATTAATATGAAATGTGCCAGTTGTCATGACAGCTTTATTGATCGCTGGACTCTACAGGAAGCGTATGACCTGGCTGCGGTCTTTTCCGAAAAGCCCCTCGAGCTCGAAAGGTGCGATATTCCCACCGGTAAGATGGCTACCGCCCGGTGGATGTTTCCAGAACTGGGACAAATCGATAAAAATGCGACAAAGAATGAACGGCTCAAGCAGTTGGCTGGCTTAATGACCCACCCGGAAAACGGCAGGTTTACCCGCACCATAGTAAATCGTATTTGGGCCAAAATAATGGGTCGTGGAATTGTTCATCCAGTCGATGCAATGCACACAAAGCCTTGGAATGAAGACCTTCTTGATTATCTGGCCAACCGCTTCGCTAAAGATGAGTACGACCTTAAAAAATTCATGCACTTTGTGATGACCTCACACGCTTATCGTTCACAAAGTGATCTCTTATCTGGGGAACCAGGCTTGGAATACGCATACAACGGGCCGTTGCCAAAGCGTATGTCTGCGGAGCAATTGATGGACTCAATCTGGCAGGTAACTTCAAGCCACCCTCAAAATGCAAACGCCAAAGTTGAAAGAAGTTACGCCCACAAAGGAAATTTGCCCACTGAGGTTAAACAATTTGCTTGGCCTGAAAAAATTAACGCCAAGTGGATATGGACGAAAGAACGGGCAGCCAAAATCAACCTTCGTAAAGAAATAGTTCTCTCCGAACAACCAGTTGCAGTTGGAATTCTTGCTACTTGTGACAATGCCTTTTCCATCACGATTAACGGCAAGTCAGTCGCCCGATCCAAGGTATGGCAAAAACCGGTAAAACTGGTGAAGACTGATCTTTTTAATTCCGGTAAAAACACCATAGAAGTGCAGGCCGAAATGTTTGGTGGGAGTATGGGGTTTGTGGGACAGCTTGTTTTACAATTTACAGACAAAATAAAGGTCATCGAAACGGGTCCTGACTGGAAAGCCCAGGTACCTGAAAAAGATTGGTCCACTGCTCATACTGAAAAGGAATACGGACAAGGTCCCTGGAACAAAGTTTTACACAGCAGCGATATACAGGATGGGAAAACAGGACCCGAGCCTCCGGTACGGGCATCTCTAGTCGCCAATAATTTCCTCATGCGTTCACTTGGACGACCCCACCGCGACCAGGTGGTAACTTCTAGACCATCCTCTCTAACAACTCTACAGGCAATCGATTTGGCAAACGGGGAAATTCTCTCCGACACACTCAAAGAGGGAGCAATGAGATTATCAAAATCTAAAAACACTGGGCAAATTCACAACTGGCTGTACCGCCATGCACTCGGGCGCAACCCAACTCCCAATGAAGAAGAGACCTTGCTTGCAGTCACCAAAAATTCACCCGAACAGCAGGGGTTAGAAGACTTGCTATGGATGGTCTTTATGCAGCCCGGTTTTCAAATTATTCGCTAACCCATAGATTAAGCAAAATGAACTCTTTTGAAGCCTTACAAAGACGGGATTTCCTTAAACAACTCGGCCTCGCCTCCACGGCTGCTCTCGCAGCACCAAGCACCAGTCTTTGGGGAAACGAACAAATCCCTCACCCCCAAGCTCGTGCAGATTCCTGTATTGTTATTTGGATGGCGGGTGGCATGGCATCACCCGACACCTTCGACCCCAAAACCTACCTTCCCTACGAGGACGGGTTGGAAGTAAAAAAAATCCTTAGTACATTTCCGGCTATTGATACCAATGTCGATGGGGTAAAAATTTCTCAGGGTCTCGAAAACATCGCACAGGTTATGGACCGTGGAACCTTAATCCGTTCCGCTATCCAGCCCGACCTGGGAGCAATCCTGCATTCCCGCCACCAGTACCATTGGCACACCGGCTATGTTCCCCCAATCACAGTGGCAGCACCACATTTAGGGGCGTGGATGTCCAAGGTACTCGGTCCGAAAAATGAGGTCGTCCCACCTTTCATAAATATTGGGCAGCGGCTTGAAGGCGTGGGCGAAAAAGAAGAACTAAAAGCATTTACCACGGCGGGATTTTTTGGATCTGAGCATGGTCCAATGAACCTGCCTTTTCCTGAGCAGGCGGTGCAGTCTGTGCAACCCCCAAAAGGAATGGAACCAGGGCGATTTAGCAACCGTTACAAACATTTTAAAAGTCTGCTAGACCAAAACCCAAATCGCGAAAACATGAGCGATTTCCAGGGAGAATCAATGATCCGTTCGATGGAAGCCGCCCACAGGCTTTTACAATCGGATGAGAAACATGCTTTTGATCTAACCCGTGAACCAAAAGATTCGGCTAATAAATATGGCGACTCCCGATTTGGGCAGGGTTGCCTACTCGCCCGCAGGCTGGTGGAACAGGGATCAAGGTTTGTTGAGGTCACCACCGAATATGTACCCTTTCTCAATTGGGATACTCATGAAAATGGGCACACCACCGCCACTCGCATGAAAAAAGAAATTGATCAACCGGTCGCACAATTGATTCTTGATCTTGAAGCCCGGGGAATGCTCGACCGTACCCTAGTCATTCTCGCGAGCGAATTTAGCCGGGATATGATGATTGAAGGTGTACCCGGTTCCACTGCACCCGATCAATCAAGAGCCCGTACCGACAATCTCAAGGAAATGAAACAGTACGGATTGCACCGTCATTTTACTGGAGGTTCCAGCATTATGATGTGGGGAGGTGGAGTGAAACAAGGTCATGTGTATGGAGAGACTGCCAACGAACGTCCGCTCATGGCGGTTAAGAATCCTTTATCAATCGAGGATTTGCACGCGACTATTTTTACTTTGATGGGGATCAATCCAAAAACAGCATACGAGGTTGAAAAACGACCGTTTTACGCCACGAAGGACGGAATTGGGAAATGTGCCAAGGGAGTGCTCGCCTAATTCCAATCAATCGAGGCCTTTTACCAACTTGTGCCCCAGTTTTCGTATTTTGAATCGTTACTGGGAGTACGCTGACTTGTCCAAAGACAATTAGAGAACTTCAACCCTTCCTTCAATCGGTCTCAGTAAGTTGAAAATCGCCATCCTTAGTCTTTCATTTAGGTGGCTAATTGACCTTTTTAAAAGGGTAATTTTTCCCAAGGGTGGGTTTTGGAAATTCACTGCCACTTCAGAAAGTTCATAACCATAGCGGACCTCCTTTCGCGTATTGTAGAAATGTTGCTTTTTGTTGCTGCAAAACAAAACGGTTTCATTGGCTTGTATATCAAAAACAACCTCCATACTCCTGCATTTCGGACCATCAAACCAAAGTGTCAGGAGGGTGTTGCCATCTGAAAACTTTCTCACTTCACTTGTGCTTTTAGGTAACTCTTCTAACTTCATCGGGTTCTCGCTTTTATGTATTTAAACTAAACTTAACACATAAAATCAAGGATATCCATTATTTGAAGAAAGAATGAGATCTAATATTTTATCTAGGACACTCCTACCAAGGCAAAACACCCGCCCGCATGAGGGCAAAACCTAACCATAGGGTAAGTACTAGGTAGACCATACTCCAAGCCTTCGTAGCAGGAAAATGCTTAGCAATACTTGGAACAGAAGAATCGTACCAGTCTTTCAAAAACCAACTGACGGTAAAAGCAAACGAGCAATCCGCCGCTAAGGCATACCAGAGAAACGCTTCGATATTGAACTCCATTAAAATTAAAAAAAAGGATTAATCAAAAACAACGGTTTTATTGCGGTATACCAACACCCGATGTTGCAGGTGGCGACGGACCGCAACCGCAAGCACGAGTTTTTCGAGATCGCGCCCACGCTCAATTAATTCCTTGGTTCCATGACGATGACTTACCCGAGCCACATCCTGTTCGATGATTGGTCCCTCATCGAGATCCTCAGTGACATAGTGTGCAGTCGCACCGATGAGTTTCACCCCGCGCTTATGGGCTTGATGGTAGGGCTTAGCCCCGGCAAAGGAGGGAAGAAAAGAGTGATGAATATTTATGACCGGACAGGCAATTTTATTCAAAAAATCAGGACTTAATACCTGCATGTAACGAGCAAGAATGAGCAGGTCGACTTGTTGATCAGCAAGCCAGGTGAGTTGTTTGGCCTCGGCATCCGCCTTGTTTTCTTTAGTCACGGAATGACAAACATAGTTCAAACCATAAGACTGAGCCACCGGTTCGAGGACTTCGTGATTGGAGAGGACTCCCACCAAATCAGCATTCCAATCACCAGCCCGTTGACGCAGGGCGAGATCATGAAAACAATGATCTGCTTTGCTGACCATCAAAGCAATTCTGGGTCGGTAATCGCTCCTGGTCAGGCGTACCTTCATACCGAATTCTCCCTTTACCAAATCCTCAAACAATTCCATTTCTTCTTCGAGGGAATGGGGAGTGCCTGGCTGCCACTCCACCCGTTGGAAGAAAATATTTTCATCCCGATCAAGGTGTTGATCTGCATGGAGTACATTACCTCCCCTCTGATGTATCCAACTGGCAGTCCGCGCAACTAACCCGGGTTGATCCGGACCATGAAGCAGGGCAATAACAGATGGATTCACGAGGGGTGGTACTCTTGAAGAGATTTGACGGAAAACTTCTTTCCCCGAATAGAACGGATACCCTGAAGGGCAGCGTCTGCCGAACCAAGTGTGGTAATGACCGGAACGCCATGAAGAACGGCTTCACTACGTATCCCATTTTCATCACGCCTTGGAATCAAGCCAAGGGGGGTATTGATGACCATTTGTACTTTTCCATTCTTGATCAAGTCTGCCACATTTGGACGCCCCTCACTAATACGCAGAGTGGTTTCCGCCTCGATCCCGTTTTCATTTAGAAATTTTGCTGTGCCTTCGGTGGAGTAGAACTTGAAACCGAGTTCGTGCAAACCCTTGGCAATTTCCAATGCCTTTGGCTTGTCAGAGTCTTTAACACTGAGAAAGACATTTCCTTCCATTGGTAAAGAAGGTTTGGCCGCCATCTGAGTCTTGGCAAATGCAATTCCAAAATCTTCATCCTGCCCCATTACCTCTCCCGTACTGCGCATCTCTGGAGTGAGCACGATGGGAGATCCTGGAAATTTACTAAAAGGAAAAACCGCTTCCTTAATCGCCCAGTGTTTAGGAGTAATTTCCTCAGTAAATCCAAGGTCCTTAAGTTTTGCACCCGCCATTACCCGGGCTCCAAGCTTGGCCAGAGGAACCCCAATTGCCTTACTCACAAATGGTATGGTTCGTGAAGCTCTGGGGTTTACTTCGATCAAGAAGAGTTCTCCACCCTTGATGGCAAATTGTATATTCATTAGGCCAATCACCTTTAGTGCATCAGCCAGGGCATGAGTGGCCTGCCTCACCTCTTCGATCATCGATGGTTCCAAATCATGTGGGGGCAAAACCATGGCCGCATCTCCGCTGTGCACCCCGGCAAATTCAATATGTTGAAGCATACCACCAACCACGGTGGTTTCGCCATCAGAAATACAATCAACATCAAGTTCGATCGCTTCTTCAAGAAATTTATCGAGCAAAACTGGTTTACCCGGAGCAACCGCAAAGGCTTCCTTGACCACCCCGCTTAGTTCATCCTCGTCATAAACGATGAACATTCCACGCCCACCCAGTACAAAGGATGGACGGAGCAAAATAGGATACCCGATACGGGCAGCCTTTTCCCCAGCCTCATCTGGATGCATTGCGGTTTCGTTCTGAGGTTGTTTTAATCCAATTTCTTCCAGGATTCGCTTAAATTTTTCACGATCCTCGGCGAGATCAATGCTCTCGGGAGATGTCCCAATGACATTTACTCCGGCAGCTTGCAAACCGCTGGCAAGATTGAGTGGAGTCTGCCCGCCATACTGAACAATGGCTCCATCACATTCTTCCTGATGATAAACCTCGAGTACATCTTCCATGGTCAAAGGTTCGAAATACAAACGATCAGAGGTATCATAATCAGTGGAAACCGTCTCGGGATTGGAATTCACCATCACTGTTTCATAACCCGCTTCTCTCAGGGCAAAGGAGGCGTGCACACAGCAGTAATCAAATTCAATCCCCTGTCCGATTCGATTGGGTCCTCCACCGAGAATCATGATCTTTTTCTTATCTGATTTTTTAATCTCATTTTCATCCCCATAGGAGGAATAATAGTAAGGGGTAAAGGCTTCAAACTCAGCGGCACAAGTATCTACCAAACGAAAAGTGGTCTCAATCCCGAGTGATACCCTTCTGTTTCTGACCTCCGAGGGTTCACAATTCCAAAAATCTGCAAGCTGACGATCCGAAAAACCGGCCTCTTTTGCCTGGCGCAAGGACTCCTCATCAATTGCCTCCAAGCTCGTTCCACTTAAGTATTTCCCGATAGCATGGAGTTCTTCCAATTGGGAACTAAACCATGGATCAATACCCGACTGTTTGGAGATATCCTCCCCTGACATTCCCATATCCAAGGCTTTGTACAAATACATTGGACGATCAGCAGAGGGTCTCTTCACTCCTGCACGCACAGCTGATTTATCAAGCTCCTGATCAGCAAGTTTGCCCGCTTCAAAGCCTTTCAAACCGATCTCAAGCGAGCGCATTGCTTTTTGAAAGGACTCTTTAAAAGTACGACCAATGGCCATAGCTTCCCCCACTGACTTCATTGCTGATGTGAGGGTGGAATCTGCTTCGGGAAATTTTTCGAAAGTAAAACGTGGAATTTTGGTGACTACATAATCGATGGAAGGCTCAAAAGAAGCAGGCGTTTCCTTGGTTACATCGTTGCGTAATTCATCGAGCGAATAACCGACCGCCAATTTTGCGGCAAACTTAGCAATAGGAAAACCGGTTGCCTTGGAGGCCAATGCAGAACTTCGGGATACCCGGGGATTCATCTCGATAACGACCATCCGGCCATTCTCCGGGTTTGTGGAAAATTGAATATTACTACCTCCGGTTTCCACACCAATCTCACGAATACAGGCAAAGGAGGCATCACGCATCAACTGGTATTCTTTATCCGAAAGGGTCATCGCCGGAGCAATCGTTATCGAATCTCCAGTATGTACACCCATGGGATCAAAATTTTCGATCGAACATATGACCACGCATTGATCCTTACAATCGCGCATGACCTCCATTTCATATTCCTTCCATCCGAGCAGGCATTCTTCCATCAACACCTGTTTGACCGGAGATGCGTCCAATCCTTTCTGCACCATTTCATCAAATTCTTCGCGATTGTATGCAATGCCCCCACCGGTTCCACCTAAGGTGAAAGCAGGGCGAAGAATAATGGGAAAATCTCCGAGCTCGTCCAAATGGGAACGGGCTTCCTCTAAAGAATTGATTGAAAAAGAACGGGCGACATCAAGTCCGATCTTGAGCATCGCTTGTTTAAATAGTTCGCGATCCTCACCCTTTTTGATCGCATCCGGTTTAGCCCCGATCATTTCAACTCCATTGGCTTCGAGTACACCGGCATGAAAAAGATCAAGGGAAAGATTAAGCCCGGTTTGTCCACCCAAAGTAGGAAGCAAGGCATCGGGTTTTTCCTTTTCAATAATCTTAGTCACGCTTTCCACGGTCAACGGTTCGACATAAGTCGCGTCGGCAAATTCGGGATCGGTCATGATGGTGGCCGGATTGCTATTGACCAGCGATACTCGGTAACCTTCTTCACGCAGAGCTTTGCAGGCTTGAGCCCCGCTGTAGTCAAACTCGCAAGCTTGTCCAATTATTATGGGCCCCGATCCGATGATCAGGATGTGTTCAATATCGTTTCTTCTAGGCATGGACTCAGTAAAAAATCAAAAAAAAGGCTCCTCGGGGAGCCGGCGTGAATCTAGATCTGCTGAATAAGGGTTCAATTCTTTAATAAGGGGAATTGAACCTTTTTAATATCAATTTTTCCTTAAGCCTCAAGAATGAAAGGGGAAATGTTACTCACAATATGGCGGGTTGGGCATCACCTCCAGCAGCAAAGGCAATGGCATCCTTAATTTTCTTCCCTCCCGTTACAAGTTCAATGGTCTTTCCCACGCAATTATAATTTCTCAAGGATTCAATAATACAATCGGCCAAGTCCTCACGAGGGAGGTATCCGTGATACCCTAATTCCTCGGCTGCATCTATTCTTCCCGTGCCTTTTTCCTCCAGCAATGTACCAGGTGCCAAAATGATGTAATCCAGGCCCGATGAGCGCAGGGCACCATCGGCTACCCCCTTGGCCCTAAGGTAGTGCTGAATACGGGGAGAGTCGCTGGTGGGATCCGCACCTATTGCACTGACCATTACAAACCTGCGAACCCCTTGCTTTTTACAATCTTTAATCAAACGAACTGCGGCGTTTTGGTCGACATCGATAGTTTTTTCCGGACCGGTGTGTCCACCCGAACCTGCCGTGAATACCACCACATCCATACCTTGCAAGAAATCGGCAATGCCCGCCTCCAGGTCGCCCACTGCCGATGGCAGACCCAGGGCAGTAAACTTGGTTTGTTGGCGAGAATCCCGAATAAGAGCGACGGGAGAAAAATCATGAGCCGCCCACATTTTTCCGCTCAACAAAGTACCTACCCGTCCATTGGCTCCAACGATAAGGGTTTTCATGCAGAATGGTTAAATACGCCAATGAGACGGCTGGGATTAAAGGCTAAAAGCATGTAACCTTTTTCAAAATCAAGAGCGTGAATGAGGCAACGATTTTCACGATTCCAAACTTGTTGAGATTCTCAATAACGAGAAATTAAATAATTCAGGATTTGATCTAATAAATAAGCTCAAATTCACTAAAAATGAAAAATTTATCATTCATAGAGGGCATCCAGCCGAGAAAGGCATGCTAAAAATACAATCGTTCTAATTGCGATTTTGATCGTCCTTGTTTTCCTAAAATTATAGAACTTGCTCTTTTAAATCATGAGCCAACCCGTCCGCACCCGAATCGCTCCCTCCCCCACTGGCGCCCCCCATTTAGGTACAGTTTACATGGCCCTTTTTAATTTGGCCTTTGCACGCAAACATGGTGGGCAATTTATTTTACGCATCGAAGATACTGACCGGAAACGTTCATCAACTGAATCAGAAAAAGCCATTTTCAAAGCCTTACGCTGGGCAGGGATCGAGTGGGATGAAGGACCAGATTGCGGTGGACAATACGGCCCATACCGGCAAAGCGAACGCCTTGATTTATACGAGCGGGAAATTAATCGCCTTATTGAAAATGGTCGTGCATATCGTTGCTTCTGCACTCCTCAACGCCTAAACGAATTAAGGGCAAAACAAATCGCGAATAAAGAAACTCCACGCTACGATGGCCTTTGCTTAAGTTTATCTCCGGAAGAATCAGCAAGAAGAGCCAAGAGTGAGCCCTTTGTGGTAAGAATGAAAATCCCTGAGTCTGGAACTTGCGAATTTACCGATGAACTACGCGGACAAGTTAGTATTGAATGGGCCCAGATTGATCACCAGGTTATTCGTAAGTCAGATGGATTCCCCACCTATCATCTCGCCAATGTGGTGGATGACCATGAAATGGCTATTAGCCATGTTATCCGTGGCGAAGAGTGGATAAGCAGCACACCCAAGCATGTCTTGCTTTACCAGTATCTTGGCTGGCAGTGCCCTGTCTTTGCCCATCTCCCCCTCTTACGCAATCCAGATAAGTCCAAACTTTCAAAACGAAAGAATCCAACTGGTATCTTTTATTTTCGGGATGCCGGTTTTTTGCCCGAGGCCCTGCTTAATTATTTGGGAATGATGGGATATACTTTACCCGATCAGCGGGAAATTTTTTCTTTGGATGAACTAATTGAGACTTTTGACATTAAAAGAATCAGCCTGGGCGGTCCCATTTTTGACTTGGCCAAATTAAAATGGCTAAATGGTCGCTACCTTCGAGAAAAACTTAATCCCGCGGAAGTGATTGATCGTTTGCAAACATGGAAAGCAAATCCTGAATTTCTCGGAAAAATTATGCCCTTTGCCCTGCAACGATTGGAAACTTTTTCTGATTTTTTCCCGCTTGCCCAATTTCTTCTCAGCGAGCAACCCATTTACACCCATGAAGACCTGGTTGGAAAAATGGAGCCCGATCAACCTGCAAAACTTCTTAAAATTGCCGAATGGGAATTGGAAAAGACTTCAAGTTGGGACAGGGACACCCTCTCCTCAGTCTTTCAAAGAATGGCCGAAGTTGAAGATTTAAAACTAAAACAACTACTCCCCTTATTTTTCATGGCTATGAGCGGAAGCACGGTTTCTCTTCCCCTCTTTGATGGAATTGCTCTTCTCGGACCTGATCTTACCCGCATGCGTTTGCGCCACGCGCTCGAATTATTATCCGCCAATGGACAAGGCCTGAGCAAAAAGGGAATCAAGAAACTGGAAAAGGAATATGCAAACCGATACGGCGAGCGAATTGATTAATGGTCCCTTTCCTCACCCTTTCTAAAATTATCCCCACTTTTCATTACCAATGAGCGAACCTGAAGCAGAAAAACCTCTCGATTTCATCCGTACCCGCATCCAAGAAGATCAACAAGCTGGCAAGAACGATGGGAAGGTACATACCCGATTCCCTCCCGAACCCAATGGATACCTTCATCTTGGGCACGCCAAAAGCATCTGCTTGAATTTTGGCATTGCCCAGGAATTTGGAGGCCTCTGCAACCTGCGTTTAGATGACACCAATCCAGTCGCGGAAAAAACTGAATATGCAGAGGCCATTCAGGATGACCTTCGATGGTTAGGATTTGATTGGGAAGACCGCTTTTTTCACGCCTCTGATTACTTCGACCAGTTGCACAGTTGGGCAGTTCAATTAATCAAAGCAGGCAAGGCATTTGTCTGCGACCTATCATTTGAAGAAATGAAAGCCCACCGCGGAAACTTGATTGAACCCGGTAAGAACAGTCCATTTCGGGAACGTATGGTCGAGGAAAACCTCGAACTCTTTGAACAGATGCGCCTTGGAGAATTCCCGGACGGAACCAAAACCCTGCGGGCAAAGATTGATATGAGTTCACCCAATCTCAATTTAAGAGACCCGGTGATCTATCGAATTATACATCAGGAACATCCAAAAACGGGAGATAAATGGAAGATCTATCCATCCTATGATTTTGCTCATGGACAATCTGACTCCCTTGAAGGCATCACCCATTCTCTTTGTACGCTCGAATTCGAGCATCATCGCCCTCTTTACGATTGGTTATGCCAAAACCTTGGCATTCACCATCCCCAACAGATTGAATTTGCCCGCCTTAACCTAAATTACACTGTGATGAGCAAGCGCAAGATGCTCCGTCTCGTGGAAGAAGGTCGTGTCAATGGATGGGACGACCCTCGCATGCCCACCCTTCAAGGTATGCGCCGCAGAGGATACACCTCCAAATCGATTCGTGATTTTTGTGAAAAAGTGGGTGTAGCGAAGAGAGAAAATGTGATCGAGGTGGAATTGCTTGAACATTGCCTGCGTCACGATCTCAACCTGTGCTCCCCCCGCCGACTCGGAGTACTGGATCCCTTGAAGGTAACCATTTCCAACTATCCAGAAGATAAGTCCGAAACCGTCGATGCGGTAAACAATCCGGAAGATCCCGATGCGGGCACCCGACCGGTTCCCTTTTCAAAACAACTCTATGTAGACCGGAATGATTTCATGGAAGACCCGCCCAAAAAATACTTCCGTATGTCTCCTGGTCGTGAAGTCCGGCTCAAATACGCTTATTATGTGACTTGTACCGAAGTCGTGAAGGACGAGGAGGGAAATATCACGGAATTAATCTGCGAATATGACCCGGAAAGCCGGGGCGGAGGAACCGCAGACGGGCGAAGGGTTAAAGGTACGATCCAATGGGTGGATGCCTCCACTGCACAACCTTGTGAAGTTCGTTTGTACGACCGTCTCTTCAATAAGCCCGACCCGGAAAAAGTGGAAGATGGAGGTGATTTCACTGACAATTTAAATCCCGACTCCTTGGAAATCATCCACCACGCATTGGTCGAACCATCGGTAACTGAAATTTCCATTGGACAAGCATTTCAGCTGGAACGTGTAGGCTACTTCTGCCTCGATTCAGATAAGGCCGAGGACGGCAAAAAAGTGCTTAACCGAACAGTTGCGATGCGTGACAGTTGGGCAAAAATCAACAAGTAGATTAATTATTGCTACCGCGGTAAGAGCGGATTCGAGCTTGCCAAGAATTCACCATTTGCAATTATGTGGGGCAAGCTACCCTTGTTAATTACTACTATAACCAGCCCAATAATAAACTATGAGTAACCAAGAATCAGGACCTGACATGAAATTGTTTTGGGGGTGTTTCATCGCCCTTATCACAACTGCCTTTGCCTTCATAACCAGGGCATTCCTTGTAAACGCAGAGCCCTTTTGGCCAAGTACCTTTGGATTAAACCAAGTACAAGCTGGTGAACTTTTTGGTGCAGGAATCTGGCCGTTCGCCATCAGTATTATCGTATTCAGTCTGATTATCGATCAGGTTGGTTATCGTTTGGCTATGATCTTCAGTTTTGTCTGCTACGCCCTCTACGCAGTTCTCGCTTACCAAGCATACGGCATTGTTATGGCCGATGGCTTGGTTGGAGACGCACTTAAAGCAGCTCAATCTGAAGCTTATGACAAACTTTACCTGGGTTCGGTAATACTCGGTCTTGGTAATGGTACCGTAGAAGCGTTTATCAATCCAGTTGTGGCCACCATGTTTAAAAAAGACAAAACCAAGTGGCTCAATATCCTCCATGCTGGATGGCCAGGTGGTTTGGTTATCGGTGGTATCTTAACCATTCTCCTCGGTGCACAAGCTGCAGAAGACTGGAGAATTCTTATTTACTTAATCGCTATCCCTGCGGTCATTTACCTTGTTATGCTTTTAAATGCTAAGTTTCCTGTTAATGAGCGGGTTTCTTCTGGTACCTCCTACAAAGAAATGTTGGCTGAATTTGGAGCCATTGGTGCCTTAATTGCTGGCTACCTAATTTACAGGCAGCTTGGTATGGTGTTTGGATGGAGTGATAATATAGTCTACATTCTAACTGCAGTTTCCACCATTGGTTACTTTCTTTACTGCAAATCACTTGGACGTCCTCTGCTTATCTTTATGTGTCTCATCATGATCCCACTGGCTACCACCGAACTTGGTACAGACGGTGCCATCTCTGGATTGATGGAAGAACCTATGACGGCAGCTGGTTACAATGGCCTTTGGGTTCTCATTTACACATCTGCAATCATGATGGTTCTCAGGTTTTGGTTTGCTGGGCCTATTGTTGCCAAACTCGGACCTTTAGGTCTCCTAGCTACATCTGCTGTGCTCGCTATTGCAGGACTTTATCTTCTCAGCTCTGCGTCTGGATTACTTATGATCTTTGTATTCGCTACTTTGTATGGCTTCGGAAAAACCTTTTTCTGGCCCACCACACTCGGTGTAGTCTCAGAGCAATGTCCGAAGGGTGGAGCACTTACCCTCAATGCGATTGCCGGTATCGGTATGCTTGCGGTTGGCATCCTCGGCGGTCCAGTGATTGGAAAAATGGCTGAAGATGCAGTCAAACAGTCTGTCATTGCTGAGACTAATGAAGAAACATACGGTAAAATCTCGAAGGACAGCACCTACTTCCTAGGGGATTACACAGCAGTTGAGCTTGCGAAGGTTGATTCTCTGGAAGGTGATGAAAAAGATACCGTCAAACACAGCATTCAGGTAGGCAAGCAAGCTTCCTTGGCTAGCGTTGCTATCTTCCCTGTTTTCATGCTCATTTGCTATCTTGCACTTATTTTCTACTTCAAGGGACGCGGGGGTTACAAACCCGTAGAGCTTGAAGAAGGTAAATCCTGAGGACCGAAAAGTTTTAAGCGGTTTCCTCCCAACCCAACCAAACCTACTCAGAATCTATGGCTAAGAAAAAACCCTTGCGCATCGGACTGATCGGATATGGCTTCATGGGCCGTACCCATTCCAACGCATTCCGTAAAGTACCCAACTTCTTTCCGGAGTTGAAGTATGAACCCCAACTCGCTGCCGTTTGTGCCCGCAATAAAGACCGGGCTCAGTCATTTGCGGATCAGTGGGGCTACGAATCAGTTGAAACCGACTGGAAAAAGTTGATCGCTCGCGATGACATTGATGTCATCGACATCGCTGCTCCCAACAATGTACACCATGAAATTGCCATAGCTGCAGCCAAAGCAGGCAAGGCAATTCTTTGTGAAAAGCCCCTCGCATTAGATTGTAAGGAAGGTGAAGAAATGGTTCGCGAAGTGGAAAAAGCGGGTGTGGCCAACATGGTTTGGTACAACTATCGTCGTATTCCTGCGGTTACTATGGCCAAAGAAATGATCGACGAAGGTCGCTTGGGAAAGGTTTATCATTATCGTTCTAACTTCCTTCAGGACTGGACCATCAATACTGACCTTCCCCAAGGAGGAGAAGGATTGTGGCGTTTGGATGCGAAAGTTGCAGGAAGCGGTGTGACCGGGGATTTACTCGCCCATTGTATTGATACTGCCATTTGGTTAAACGGTCCGATTGTGGAAGTCAGTGCCATGACGGAGACCTTCATCAAGGAACGTGTGCATACTGCAACCGGAAAGAAGCAAAAGGTCACCATTGATGATGCCTGTGCTTTTCTTGCCAAGTTTGCCAACGGATCTCTTGCCATCTTTGAGTCCACCCGCTACGCACGCGGACACAAGGCACTCTACACCTTCGAAATCAATGGAGCAGACGGTTCCCTCTTCTGGGACTTGCACGACCTTCACAAACTTGACTACTACGAGTATGACAAGGAAGATCCCAAGACCCGTGGTTGGCGTTCCATCCATGTGACCGATGGTGGAGAGCACCCGTACATGGATAAATGGTGGGTTCCAGGCCTTAATATCGGATATGAACACAGCTTTATCAATCAATTCGCTGATTTCGTAGCTGGTTATGGTTCCCGTAAAAAACGTCCATTGCGCCCAGACTTCCGGGATGCATTGGAAACTCAGTACATCTGCGAGGCAGTACTCGATTCAGCCAAGTCAGGTCGCTGGAAAAAAGTAGGGAAGATCCGTTCCAAGGCTAAGTAAACTCCAGTAAATTCTAACAGTTTATTGTACAAAGGAGTCGGTTTTATCGCCGACTCCTTTTTTTGGTTAAACTTTTCTTTTCCTACCTACATGGGAAAAAATATCCGTTGACAGGGGAATAACATTATTCGATAAATTTATTATTCAATAAAAACAAAAAAACTATACTTATTTTTATTTATGAAAAAATTATTCGCTTTATTACTTCTCCCCTCAATCGCCTTTGCCGGTAAAATCGGTGAAAATTATGTGGGGGCTAAAATTGGTCAAGGTGCAACGGGTCTTGAAATCAGTGGTGTTGATTTTGACTGGGATGGCTTTGCGTTCAAGCTTAACGGTAACTACAACTTTTATTCAGATGCAAAGTATGGCACTGACCTCAACATTGATTTTATTTCTGGTAGTAGTTTGGATGGACCTGTTGGAACGAAAGCCGATGTCTCTAAGTTTGAGGGAGTTTTAAGACCGTACATGATAATCTCTGAAATTACTTTATTTGCAAATCTTGGCGTTGTGGCAGCTGATCTCGAAATCAAGGCCGACGACTTTACTGGTAAAATAGACAAAACTATTTTTTCTCCTGGAGTCGGAATTGAGTTTTCATTGGATAAACTATCCGTGGCCCCATCAATTGATTGGGTTGATTTTGATTCTACTAATGCTAAAGGAATATTTGTTACCATACCTGCATCTTACGCTTTCCAAGACAATATTAGCATTACTTTAGAATACGAAATGGCCTCATTTGATTCTTTTGATACTACGATTGATGGTGATGATGTTCGCGCCGAATACATTTATGACTCACTGATGGTGGGTATCGATTACAAATTTTAGTCTTTCTTCAACTACCCTTTTAAAAAGCCTGGTCGAAAGACCGGGCTTT
>ENA-OQVM01003042-OQVM01003042.1-marine-metagenome-genome-assembly--contig:-NODE-3042-length-18638-cov-10.129950_pt1 | contig 18638 bp, 20 predicted proteins | sample MGYA00237776_ERZ505498 | MGnify/ENA primary metagenome ERZ505498 (study PRJEB26159, sample SAMN06265151) | marine metagenome | isolation source: Helgoland LTER site | place: Germany:Helgoland, sampling... | reverse complement strand
AAAGGATATTTCATCAATTTTCTCCCTAAACTTTACTGATTTCAGTTCTGATAGACAATTTTATTTACTCGGTAGATATTTCGAATCACTTAATTGCATACGGTATACAGTCTACATTAACGATCAAAATTTCGATCAAGTAAACTTATTTTACAAAGGTCAAAATTGCGTGTTTTGTCCAACAGTAATATTCAATTATTATTTCAGTTACTTGGCGTTAAAAATCTGGGAAAATAATTTATATACTTTCTCACATACGGCCAAATTTCCCTACGTTAATATTGTTTAATTAGACTAGAATTATTACATAATAGTGCATTAAAATGTGAGCCTGTTAGAAGGTTGGAATGTTAAATTGCTGGAAAAATTACCCTCTCAAACGGACCTAGTCGAAAGCGTTAAAGCCGCTCTATTCGACGCGATTATTGAAGGTAAAATCACTCCTAACGACAAATTATCTCAGATTCAAATCGCTAATGCGCTCGGCGTGTCGCGGCAACCAGTGATTCAGGCTTTACGAATTTTATCTGAACAAGGAATTCTTGTCCCTCATGGAAAGAAAAGCCTCACCGTAGCCACTCTTAACGAGAAAAATTTACTCAAACTACTCGACGTTCGCAAGCAGCTAGACTGTTTGGGCGTTCGGTTGGCCGCCCAGCGGGTTAAAGATAGCAGCCTGATTGATGAAGATCATGAAATTATTGAGGCGATTAACAGATTAATTTTTGATAGCCATCTGTTAATCGTGAATGGCGAGCATCTTAAACTCGTCCGGAGCGACATAAGTTTTCATAAATTACTTCGCGCATTATCCGGCAATGAATTTATTCAATCAGTGCTTGAACCGCACCTGTTGCACCACAACAGATTGGTCAGTGCAATGAGTATAAATCGGCATACCAAAATATGGCATCAGCACAAAGAAATCTTGGGTGCCATTTTACAAGGGAATGGGAAACTGGCTGAACAGACCATGATGGAACATATCAATTCGGCCGCAGCTGCAATTGACTGGAAACGCGATACGAATGGCTGATCATGGTGCTGGCTGCTGTCAGACGAATGAGAACTCGCGTCGGATTGCTGGCGCAGCCTGAACCTTTGCGCTCAATAATTGGCGCCACTCAGTCAGAGCGACGGAGCGGTTCAGCTTGAAATTGGTGCATGAACAGAAACGGTGATCCTGCAGCCCCGTACGCTCAACCTTACCACCACACCCAGCCCCTGTTGCGCCTTTAGCGGACCGGAGTGGCCGAGAGGGGCAAACAGCCGCGTAACCGCATGCCAAATCAAACCTGTTTGCATCGACGCGCAGACGTGCGGGCGCGTGGCGGATGTAGCGTATGGTTAGATATTGTGGGGGCTAGTGTTGAGGCAAGGGGATTTCTGTTGCATTTATACTAACTTTCGGTAGTGTTTTTATACAATTAGTTCTGGTGAGTTATAGTTGGTACGTACTAGGTTTTAATGGCCATAAAAGGAAAAATATTATCTCACAATTATTGCAGCTCATTTATTCATCTCAACCATTTGGGTATGATAGCACAACATTACAAACCATCTTAAATGATGCACGGAGATGCAACACGCGAGATGGTATTTCCGGTGCGCTGGTTTGTAGACACGACATTTATGTGCAATTACTTGAAGGTTCTAAAGAGGCTGTTCATGCTGCCTACATGCGAATTAGTCGTGATGATCGTCATGTTGGAGTTAAGAAGCTCGTTAGTCGGCCAATTACTGAGCGCTTTTTTGGGGAGTGGGCTATGCTACATGACCCAGCAATATCCTTGATTTGGAACCAACAACAAATCAAAGATGGTATTGTTGACCAAATACCACAAACAGAAATTATAGACATGTTTCAATCCATTTCCAGCCGATCTAGATTTGAGAAGTTTGACCATTAAATTTTGGGTGCTGTCAGACGAATGAGAACTCGCATCGGGTTGCTGGTGCAGCCTGAATCTACGCCCTCAATAATTGGCGCCACTCAGCGAGAGCAGCGGCTCGATTGAGCTTGAAATTGGTACGTGAATAGAGGTGGCGAGCTCCCCCCAACAAAACTACCCACAAATGAATCTACAACACTAATACTAAAGGCCCGTGGTCCGAGACGCGGGGCACTATGATAGAGTGGCCACTGGCGCTGATTGCAGCTAAACTGTAACGATTGGGTGCAGTAACCCCTGATTAACTCTGTTTTGATCTGATGTTTCGTTGTAGGTAGCGTTGTGAGTCGAGATTTGATTATAATATAAATATATATAAAATCAGATACTTAAGTTAAATATATAGTGGTGTTGTCAGACTAAGTAGCTCAAGTATCTGATCTATAACCGAGGTGTCGTTTCCGTTTGCTAGATTGCACACCCCCTGCCCTTCGTTTTTTAATCTTGCTTGCAAACCGAGAGTCACACTCTGTGCCACCAGTACCGGATAGGTTCATAGCTTACATCCAGCCAACACTCATGAAGCAGGTCTTCTACATTCCTCAGTGAGAGTAGAAATCTCTTGTAAAGCAAGAGCATGACTGCAAGTTGGATGATCTCAGGACTGGTTGTGAAATAACTAATGGATACAAGATTAGCCATAGCTGTCTAACTAAGTGCCAGACGTCCTACGGACAAGAAGGTTTGTTCTGACAAAACTTGGCGAACATAGGGGGGCTAGACAACCCTATTTCGGCGCACAAATATCTTTGTATTCGTTGGGCTGTCGATGAAGTGAAAAGTTAAAAACGTTTTCGCGCAGTTCCCTACACCGATCCAAATTGATCTTAGCGATTACTAGTTCATCACCAACGCCCTGTGCCTTGGCCACAATTTCTCCGGTTGGCGCAATGATGCAGCTACCCCCAATCAAATCGCAATTTTCTTCGAGCCCTGCTTTTGCAGTACCAATCACCCAACAACCGTTGGCATAAGCACTCGCCTGCATACACAAGTGATTGTGAAAGTCCTGCAAATGATCGTGCTCAGGTGCAAGAGGGTAATGTCGCGGCGTGTTGTAGCCGAGCATAACTAACTCTGCTCCTCGTAAACCCATAACCCTAAACGTCTCAGGCCAACGCCGGTCGTTACATATGCACATACCAACCTTTCCGCCAAACGCATCAAAAACCGGAAACCCTAAGTCTCCAGGCTCAAAGTAACACTTTTCGAGATGTTGAAATGGCCGCCAGGGCTCATTTTTGAAATGACCGGGCAAATGAATTTTGCGGTATTTCCCAACGATTCCCCCTGAACCATCAACAATTATTGATGTATTGAACCGGTACTTCTTCCCATTTTGTAGAACTAATTCGGCATAGCCGAGGTAAAAACCAACATTAAGTTTTGCGGCGGCGTCAAATAAAGGCTGCACATCAGCATTTGGCATCTGAGTTTCAAACCAAGCATCCAACTCAGTTTCATCCTCAGTATAACATCGCGGGAAAAATGTAGTCAGTGCCAATTCTGGAAAAACCACCACTTCACCACCGTGCGCTTTTGCCTCGTGCAGCAATGAAACCATCCGGGAAACAGCCGAACTGCGCGGTTCATCCTTTTCTATTGGCCCGAGTTGGGCTGCTGCTGCCATATATTCACGCTTCATTTGTTTACTCTCACTAAGAGGCCAATTCGGCCTAACCTAATACAACTCTCAGCAACACATCGGCACGCTGCAGCGCACCAATTTCACCCAAGGCAAAAATACGGCCCATCAAGCGGTCTAAGTTGATCTGAACGTTCATCTGATTTTCCGCACTTCATCAGCACTACGCCCGATTAATTTCACATATAGATCAGGATCCGTGTCACTTTCAGTACCAAATATGAGAACTCTAGAATTAGCATCCAAACTCAATTCGTTGCGAGCTTGGGAATGATCCGCAGCAGCCATAAGTGCAGCCAAGCCCGCCACGGCCGACTCCCCGGCAACGATTGGTAAATCATCTGCCGTTGGATTAGCCAAAACCCGCATCATCATTACCGCGTCATCATCCGTAACTGACATTACGGCGTCGGCAGTTTGACGCAGGATATCCCAAGCGATCACACTAATTTCGCCACAGGCTAGGCCCGCCATTAACGTATCTAAATCGCCATGCACTGGAGTGGGAGTTCCGTGTCTTATGGATTCAAGCCAACAAGCAGACTGATCAGGATCCGCCAACACAATCACCGGCCGATCATTGCCATATCGGCGCTTGGCGTAAGCAGCCACTGCTGCCGCCATACCGCCAACGCCAGTTTGTAAGAAAATATGCGTAGGCGCTGCTTCCAATTGGTCACAGGCTTCGGCTGCCATTAGTTCGTAACCCTGCATCACGTCCTTTGGTATATCTGTGTAACCGGGATACGAGGTGTCAGAGACAACGAACCATCCCTCTCGTGTCGCTGACCGTTGAGCCTCACGCACACTGTCATCGTAATTGCCCTTGGTGCGGATTACAGTGGCCCCATAGGCCTCGATAGCATGCTTGCGCCCTTCACTGACTGTCGAGTGGATTAAGATTACGCACTTGCAGCCAAATGTCTGCGCACCCCACGCGACAGAGCGGCCATGGTTGCCATCTGTCGCGCAGCACACAGTCACCTGGGATATCAAATCACTGTGTGTGCCGTCTAACAGCGAACTGATTTTAGGCATTTCAATGTCTTTGATCCTTGCAATTTCACGACGTAACAACTGTGAAACCGCATAGGCTCCACCTAACGCCTTAAAACTACCAAGGCCAAAACGCGGGCCCTCATCCTTATAATGTATGCTCTCAACATGTGCTTTGGCAGCAAGTGATTTTAGCAGGATTAGAGGGGTATGCGTGTATCCAGGCCAAGCAGAAATAGTGGACTTGGCAATAGCAAATGCGTCATCGTTTAACATTGCCGATTGTTCCGGCCCATATGCGACCCCCTTGCTCGCCATAGAATTGAGCAAAAGTTCGTTGTCTTTCTCTAGGCCTAGAGTGTTGGTAAAGCGCACTGTAAAAGCTCCTCTCAAGGTGGGCGATAAAAAGCCCAGAATGCATCCTGCTCACACATTAATGCTTCGCGACGGACACTAAAATTTATCTCAGGCTCTTGTAATTCTAAGTTTACAATGATATAAAAATTTCATAAAATCAAGAAATATGAAAAATAAATTTCATTTAATTGAGTGGTGATCTATGTGACAAAATCTCACAAAAAAACAAGCAAAACCATTTCGAATAATACGATCGTGGACACACTGCACAGAATTTATCAGGACTTCAGCAAACAAGAAAAAAGGGTGGCCGATATCATCCTTGATGCACCAGGTGAACTAGGATTGTACTCCGCCTCTGAGTTGGCTGAACGAGCAGATGTGTCCAAGGCCACAATCACACGCTTCGTGAGACGCGCCAAATTTTCTAGCTACGAAGAGCTTCGGCTCGCCGCACGTGAGGCTCGCAGCTGGGGTTCGCCCTTGTTTCAAACAGGATCGGCGAATAGCACTGGACACAACGATTTTCTGTCAGACTTTTTAGAAGCGGAAACGCGCAATCTGACCCAAGCCCTCAACAGCTTGATACCGTCTGAAATTGACGCGATGGCCGATGCTCTGACTGCCGCGCGCAACTTAGTGTTCATGGGATTTCGCAACAGCCATTTTCTAGCCAGCTATGCTCGAAATCAATTTCTACAATTTCGAAGCGGAACGCGCATTTCGCCCGGACCAGGCGAAACTATCACTGAGAGCACTGCGGACCTGACGAGTGAAGATGTGGTCTTGGTTATTGGCTTACGCCGAATCCTCAGCTCGTTAAAAAGTGAGATGGAGGCTCTCCATGATCGTGGCGTCCCAATCCTGTTACTCACAGATCCCTCTGCTCGTGTCGTGCCAGCATTTGCGCGATGGACCGTTACCTGCCCAGTCGAATCTCCTTACCTCTTTGACAGCTATTCAGGTGTTCAATCAGTGTTACGGATATTGGCATACAAAAGTTTTCAAAAATCAGGAAAGCGGGGACGCGCTTACATGGAAGCCATTGAAGCGCGGCATGCCGATACTAGTGCGTTCGAATAGCTTTAACGGCGAAATGAACACAACAATCTAATCGCCGATTGGTTGATGCCGAATAGTGCCGTGAAGAGCCCGCAGGGTATTGCGGATTGACTGTAAATTAACAGCAGCATCGGGCATCCGCGCCGCGATTGTTCCCATCAAGCAATCGATAGTAAAAAGCTGGGCATAGCGTGTCTGTGCAGGCAACATAAAAAACGTGTGATCGTTGAAAAATTCAACCGGCAAGACGATCTCGCTCACCTTGGACAGCGGACTATCAACTTGGGTAATCGCTAAAGTCATTGCGCCGTTCGATCGGGCCAATTCAATAGATTGCACCACTGGCGCCGGAACGCCGGTAGACGAAATAGCAACGAACAGATCGCCCTTCTTCGCAACAGCTGCCGCCATGCGTTGACGATAGGAATCCAGGATTGATTGGACGGGAAGACCAAGTCGAAACATGCGGTTTTCAAGTTCTTCACACAACACACTTGATGATCCGCCCACGCCAATGCAGTAAGTGAGCCGTGATTTGACGACCGCAGCGGCAGCCTCATCCAACACTTTGACGTCAGTTGCCCGCGCAGCGCCGCGCAATGCTCCCATTGATGCGTCAAGCATCACCTTAACCAATTCACTTGGGGATGCATCATTGTCCTCCACCTGGGGCGCGTTTAATACCTGTGACAGAATTAAATCTTGAGCGAGGCGATGCTTTAAAGCTTTAAAACCTTCTAGGCCAATTCGACGGCACATACGTAAGACCGTTGGTTCAGAAACGGCAGCCCTATCCGCCACTGCCTTTATTGATGCCCGTGAAACCCATTCAGTGTTTGCCAAAATGATACGCGCCACCTTGGCTTCGCCATTATTTAAGTCAGGCACCGTGCTGCGCAAGATATCCAGCAAGTTGCCAGAAGCACGGCTCGGTAATTTGGATTTGCCTGACGCGGATAGTGGTGGATTACGTTTCGTCATGTTGCAGTGCTTTCGTCAGTTGCGAACGTTGGCATTTAAGTGGACCTAGGTCCACAATTCTCATTCATCAAACTTACAATCGCCTCAGGATGGGCAAAAGAAATCAGGCGCACGCGACAAGATAAGCAACTCGGTCAGCGGCGATGATCATTTGACTTTTAGAGCCTGCATCGCTGCGATCCGTTTTTATGTGACAAACTGGCCCAGGTCCTTAACCACTGTCTTCAAACGCCTCAGCACCTCCTCTGTTATCTTGTGTCCCTGCTCAACGCAAGCGGCGTCAGGCTGGCCCACGACACCAGTGCCACCGGAAATACTGTGCATTGAGCGATAAAGTGTGCCGCCACTTTTATGAAGCATTGAACCGTCGGCCCAGGCGTGACTTTTGACAAAGAACTCCCCTGCCGGCAAATCGATACTTGGCGCAACCGCTCCCGCTGCCATCATCAAGGACGTCTCAAATTCACACGCATGACCTGTCCCAAATCGTCCAGTCACGCTGACTTCAGCAAGAGCATCCCAGGCCAAAGTCCACCACGTCACTAATGCAATTCGACACTCTGGGTGGGCTGCCCCAAAATCCTCTAAGATGACCTGACCGATAGCCTGATTACCACCATGCGAATTGAACAAAAGAATATTCCTAAAGCCAGCGCCGCAGACTGAATTTAAAATGGAAAAAACGTATTCCATCATTACTCGATGGGGCACACTTAACGTTCCGCAAAAATCAAGATGATGCGCTGAGCACCCTACTTTCACCGTCGGAAGAATTAGTTGGGCCCCTTGATCATCCTGATCAAGCTTCGACAAAAAATGAGATCCAATTACTACGTCAGTATCGACAGGCAGATGAGGGCCATGCTGCTCTATGGCCGCCAAGTTCAGAATAACTGGTGTGCTGCGCTCAACCTCCTCAATTGCCGCTGATGTCATCTTCTCCCAATACATGGCGTCCTCTACGTGTCCTGACACAATAAAATACGTAGTTAAATTACTTAATAGTCAAAAAATTGCAAAGGAAATAGTTTTACTATTCAAAAATAAATTCCGTGTTACTGTTGAATCCGAACGATTCGTTCTTTCCAGAGCCGATCACGGAGAACCAAGTGACAGACGCACAGCCCGAAAAAGATTATCCAGGATCGGAGTTTGCGGCCCTATGGAGCGACCAGATTAACCGCGTTGTGGAACTCATGTTGGCCATTCTAATGGCATTGCTTGTTCTGGATGTTTGGCTGGGCGTGATTGACCGCTACTACTTCCGCTGGCAACTCAACTGGCCTGAAGCATTTGCACGATATCTAATGATTTGGGCTGCACTTCTCGCGATATCTGCAGGAATTGCTCGTCGCGACCACATCGGCCTTATGAGCTTCGTCGGGCGCCTGCCCATGAGTATCCGCCGCGGATTGCTTATCTTTGCCGATTTGGTAACCCTTGCATTATTCATCTATCTTTTTGTGACTGGCGTCCCATTCGCGTTGGGCGGCTTCCGTCGAGAGGCAATGATCTTCGGGGCAAGTATGGGTCCGTTCTTCACTGCCGTTCCCGCGGCCGCATTCTTGGCTTCAGTTCAAATGCTTCTGACACTGCTGCGCGATCTCGGATCGCAACTAGACAGGCCTAAACAAGAAGAAAGTTTGACATGATCGTAGCTGTCGTTTTCGTCGGACTAATTTTAATTGGAATGCCAATTGGCTTTGTCATTGGTGCAGCTGGAGTGGTTGGACTTATATCACTTGGTGGAACATCTTTCCTAGCCATTTCACCATCGCGGATCTACGCCGGTCTCGATCTTTTCCCATTTCTGGCTATGCCGTTTTTCATACTTGCTGGCGAGATTATGAATGCGGTGGGCATCACACAGCGCCTCGTTGGCTTTGCGCAGGCCTTAGTCGGGCGCTTCCGGGGTGGGTTAGCTCATTCCAACATGCTAGCTTCTGTGTTTTTCGCTGGCCTAACTGGGTCAGCAACAGCTGATGCCGCAGCATTCGGCCGCACATTGGTTCCTGCTATGGTTAAAGCCGGTTACCGCCGTGACTATGCGTGTGCCGTTACGGCAGCAGGGTCGATCATAGGGCCCACGATCCCACCTTCAGGCTTAATGGTGATTTACGGGTCACTGATGGGCGTTTCGATCGCAGGACTTTTTGCGGCAGGCATCTTACCTGGTCTGGCAATAGCCTTGGTCTGCATGGGTATCATTGTAATAGGAGGGAAGCGAGAGAACCTGCCCGTCGCGGAACGTGGCGCCTCTTTTGCAGAAATCTGGGCAACTTTTAAACATTCGTTCACTGCCCTGTTTATGCCCGTAATTATTCTCGGTGGCATACTAGGTGGCATTGTAACCCCTACCGAGGCAGCATCCATTGCGGTGGCGTACGCTCTATTTCTCGGCGGGGTAGTATACCGCACATTGGTATGGCGAGACCTCTACCAAATGCTTATCCGCACAGCACGGATTACAGGCGTAATTTTTGTAATTATCGCCTTCGCGAATATCTTGGGCTTTTGGCTGACCTTTGAGCGTATTCCACAGGCCGTCGCCGCGGCTGTGCTAAACCTTAGTGAGAACCCCTACGTAATCATCGCAATAATCGTCGCACTACTTTTAGTGGTCGGCATGATTATGGACATTACTGCCATTCTAATTCTGTTGGCTCCAGTTCTTACACCACTGACAGCAAGCATCGGTCTAGAGCCAATACACGCCGGAATAATCTTTATTCTAGCTCTAAACATCTCACTAATGACCCCGCCCGTTGGGGCGTGTTTGTTCGTCTTGTCATCGGTGACAGGCGAAACTGTTGAACGCATTTCTATCAAGCTTTTCCCATTCCTTTTGGCGCAAATCGCAGTCTTATTTGCGTTCGCCTTTATGGAAGACGTCGCGCTAGCCCTGCCTCGTGCTTTCGGGTTTGCAAACTAAACTAAACCAACCAAGGAGGATCCTGAGGATGACAAAAATTCGTATGATGACAGCAACACTTGCGCTGTTTGCGGTTGCAGCCACTGCTAATGCCGAGCAAACACTTAGGTTTGGAACCGACAACAACCCAGACGTTTTTGATAACCCACAACATGCCTGTGCAGGCGTTTTCAGCAATATCATGGGGTCTGCTACAAACGGAGAAATTAACGTTGAAATTTTTGGTAATAACCAACTCGGCAACGCATCCGAGCATGTGCAGCAAGTACGTGATGGCATTCTCCACGCGACACTTTCCTCCACGGGCGCCATGGCGAGCTATTACCCTCGGATAGACGTGTTGAATATGCCCTTCGCATTTGCCAACAACGCCGCGACATATCATGTGTTTGATGGCGCCTTTGGCCAAGCTTTGGCTGCAGACATCGAAGAAACGCTCAGCGACGTCGTCGTTCTTGGCTTCCCAGATACAGGCGGTTTCTTTGCAATTACTAATTCCAAACAAGAAATCGCATCACTGGACGACATGAAAGGCGTGCGTATCCGCACGATGACCCTTCCCTCTCACCAAGTCATTATTCAAGCACTCGGTGCTGAAGCTTACCCACTAGCTTGGGGCGAAGTATATTCTGGCCTCCAGACCGGTGTAATTGATGGGCAAATGAACCCCATCCCAATTATTTCGTTCTCGAACTTCAATGAAGTTCAACAGTACATGACACTGACCAACCACCTGTTTTCACCATATACGTTCTTGGTGAACAGAGCGATGTATGAGGGGCTCACACCTGCGCAGCAGGCCACCATGCGCTTGGCCGCTGAAGAATGTGTGGCCGCTAGCCGCGGGTTGGCACGGATAATCGAAGCCTCTGATCGTGGTTTGGCCGGATTAATGCAGAGTATGACAGTCACCGCACTAAACGACGGAACTCGGCAGGAGTTTGTCGATGCTGCTCAGCCAGCATTTGAACAGCACATCGCGAACAATCTAGATGCAAAGGCAACCGAACTCCTCAACTTGATGAAATCGGAGCTAGGGGCAGCAAATTCTCAACTTTATATGCAGGATTAAGAAATGAGAGCGGCAGCGCTCGCGCCGCCGCTTCTGCCGCCATGAATAAGGAACTCAAGACAATAATGAATGACGAGCGTGTTTGTTGATGATGTCCAAGTTTCACAAGCTTATCAGAAATCAATTCTAAGAAAGCGTCAGCTACTCCCCTATCGTTGAGGCGTCTGGCTGAATTGATGGTCTGTTCCATTGCACAGGAAGCAAACCCAATTGTTCATTCAGTTATCAAACAAGTGAACGCGTAAATGGTCAGCACCATGGTTATCCGAAATCAGAATGCATGACGAAAATTGAAAGAGTTTTGGATGTTGGACAATCAGCCCTCAACTATGTTTGCTACGCTCGACACGCCATCTGTCCTAATAGATTTAGATGTTGCGGAACGGAATGTTATTCGGTTTCAGAGCTTTGCAAATAAAGCAAAAATAAGCGTTAGACCTCACATTAAAACTCACAAGTTACCGCGTCTCGCAAAGGCACAAATCAAAGCAGGTGCTGTGGGCATAACATGCCAAAAGATCAGTGAAGCAGAGGTAATGGCAAACGCTGGTCTGGATGACATTCTCATAACCTACAATATTCTAAGCGCGTCAAAGCTCGACCGATTAAATCGTTTGGCGAGTAAAATTAAATTGACAGTGGTCGCAGACAACCACACGGTCATCGAAGGTTTGTCAGCAGCTTTTTCCAACACAGGTCCGCTAAGGGTTCTTGTGGAATGTGATACCGGTGCGGGACGATGCGGTGTCCAAACGCCTGAAGCAGCTTGCGAGATCGCACAACGCATAAACAAAACAACTGGGCTAAAGTTTGGCGGCTTGATGACCTATCCCCCAACTGACAAGGAAATAGAAACCCAAAAGTGGCTGACAGATGCCCAGCGCGCTTGCCTCAACACCGGGCTTCGAGTTGATACAATATCTACCGGTGGTACTCCCGGTATATGGAAGGCGGATCAGGTGCCCATCGCAACTGAATATCGTCCAGGAACATACATTTACAACGACCGATCACTTGTCACTCGATCAACTGCCGCGTGGGATGATTGTGCGCTCACCGTTCTCGCTACTGTTGTTTCAACACCCACTGAAACACGGGCGATCATTGATGCAGGCTCAAAAGTTCTAACTTCTGATTTGTTGGGTATGGATGGCTATGGTTACGCCGTAGGCCATCCTAATCTAACGATTCACGCATTATCGGAAGAGCATGGAATAATGCGTTCTAAAGCGCCCCACAAACTATCCGTGGGCCAGCGTGTGCGCATCATTCCCAATCATGTCTGTGTCGTAACTAACATGATGGATCGCATCACCCTGTTGCGTGGCAAAAAAATAGAAGGGGAAGAGATTGTGGCCGCGCGAGGCTGCGTCACTTGACCCTGAAATAAATGGCTTGTGTTGTATTCAGGTCAAACCATCGGAAACCACCCAGAGAAAAAAGGAAAACTCTAAAATGACTAAAAAGCAAACCTTAGGCTCCTCTCATGTGCCGCTGTCGCCCGCTGTACGTGCTGGGGATTTCGTTTTTGTCTCTGGTCAGGTGCCCGTGGGTGAGGATGGGTCTATCGTTCCAGGTGGGATCGGACCTGAAACTGATCAAGTACTGGCAAATGTAGCTAAAGCATTAGCCCTTGCTGGGTGTACGCTAGCCGATGTCATCAAAACGACAGTATGGTTGAGAGACAGAGATGATTTTGCTGCTTTCAACGAAGCTTACGGAAAGCATTTTCCTTCAGAACCTCCAGCCCGCTCAACAGCGGAGTCGCGATTGATGATCGATATCGCCGTCGAAATCGAAGCGATCGCATATAAGCCGCTATGACGGGGTCGTTTGTATTACGCGGTGGCCGGGTAATTGACCCCGCGAATGGCGTTGATCGGGTTGCCGATCTGGTCCTCGGAAAAGACGAAATATTGGGCCTCGACGTGCCGGAACCGGATGGGGCGCAAGTTATTGATTGTCAGGGAAGCATTGTAACCCCGGGCATGATCGACCTGCACGTACATGTTTACTGGGGCGGTACTTCTCTTGGAGTTAAGCCAGAAGACTTCGCAGATAAATCTGCTTGTACAACACTCGTGGATGCAGGCAGTGCTGGCCCAGGGAATTTTACGGGCTTCAGAGAGCATGTGATTGATCGATCGCGGGTGCGTATCCTTGCTTATCTCCATGTTTCTTTCGCAGGGATCTACGGCTTTGGCGGCAGGATTATGGTCGGCGAGAGCCATGATATGCGCCTAATGGCTGCACGTGAAGCCGCTGCGGTAGCAACCGCTCACCCAGGCGTTATAGTTGGTATAAAGGTTCGTATAGGCGCTCATGCTTCTGGGCCATCTGGCATCGCTCCTCTGGATGTGGCGCAGGATGTGGCCGATCGAACGGGCTTACCGTTAATGGTGCACATCGACGAACCGCCCCCATCTTATTCAGATGTGGTAGCGCGTCTACGCAAAGGAGATGTCCTAACTCATTGCTTCCGGCCCTTCCCCAATGCACCCTGCCATGGTGACGGTCGCGTAAGAGACGCTGTTTTGGCGGCTCGGGAACGCGGCGTAATTTTTGATATCGCGCACGGTATGGGGTCATTTTCGTGGGATAGCGCACGAAAAATGGATGCCGCTGGGTTTAGGCCTGATGTAATTTCGTCAGACATTCATGCATTTTGCATTAACGGTCCGGCACATGACAATCTGAACGTTATGACCAAATTCCTAGCGCTCGGTTGGTCGGTGAAGGACGTCATTGCCGCGGCAAGTATAGCACCTGCTAAAGTGCTTAGTAGACCAGATCTCGGCCATTTGGGCAACACTGCTCAACCTGAGGCTAGCGTAATACGACAAACCCCGGGCAGCGTTGCTTTGGCAGATGTAACGGGTGAAGTCGTAAACTACGATAGCCTGTTGACTCCGGTGGGAACTGTTTCCGGCGGCAAATGGCATCCAGCATAATTACCTCAGGATCTAGCCCACAAGTTAGCAAGCAGCAACATTGACCCAAGACTGAATGTATTTCTGTTGCTTTAGAGTTGCTGTCACCCAAATCGGCTCAAGCATCAGAAGCCTGGAGAGCGTGAATTCTACGAGGCGATAAGAGAGCGCCACTCTGTAAGAGCAGCGTCGCGGTTTAGCTTGAAGGTACTGCGAGTTGATAGTGACCTTTGTGCATTGAAGTGATTGTTAAATGAGGCGTGGATTGAAGCGAACTTTTGCAGGCTGTGCATACGCCTGAACCGCAGCATCGCTCTTTCTCGTCGTCGAAACGGCAGATGTGAATTCTCCGCTCTGTTATTTGCCCATCGCTGTGTAACTTGCCTATCTGCACAGCCCAGCTCTTTTGCTGCTGCACCGTAGGACCGAAGCCTATCTGTAACAATCTCATTGGGCGATCCATACCGGCGCATAGCCTTTTTCATAAACTTTAGTGCCGCTTTCTTATCTCTCTTTTTGGTGACGTAGCTTTCTAGCACCTCGCCCTCATGATCGACTGCACGCCAGAGGTAATGCCTTTCTCCATTTATCTTTACAAAGACTTCATCAAGGTGCCACTTCCAGTTGCTTGACTGCAGGCCCCCTGCTCTTCGCTTTTTAATTTCGCTTGCGAACTTAGAGCCAAACCGGTGCCACCAGTACCGGACAGATTCATAGCTTACATCCACCCCTCGTTCATGAAGCAGGTCTTCCACATTTCTCAGTGAGAGTGGAAATCTCACATACAGCATCACCACAAGCTGGATGATCTCAGGACTGGTTTTGAAGTAGCGGAAGGATAAAGGATTAGGCAAAGATGATTGTCTAATATTCAGCACGCTGTCGGGCAAGATGGTTTATTCTGACAGTGCCTGGGAAAGTGCTGCGTATTCATCCTGGGCGTCACACGATGATAAAAGTAATCTGTCCGTGTTCGTGGGTTCTTGATCTGTGAGCTGTGACGAAATGGAAGGGATCGGGCTCAAATGGTAGGTTTGGTGTTCGCGCCGCTCGTCGAATTCGCAACGAGAAAGCACCGAATCTGACGGATCGAGCGCATGCTGGACGGTCAAATACTACGCCCCGAGACCCTTGCTTATTGCATGTGCGGTCAGGAGTGTCTGGCTTTCGATCAAATCGTTAAGATCATGCCCCGTCTTTGTTGCGCTGATTGCGGCAACCACGGCGCCGGACATATCGCGGATTGGGGCCGCGGCGCTGCACAGGCCGCTTTCGAACTGACCTTCGTGCAGGACAGTTTGCGCCTGCCGGTCCCGCTCGGCATTTGCAAGCACATTTGCCAATTCGGTGGGCGGTCTGTCAGCCATCAATCGTCGGATGTCGCGATCTGATTTATGGGACAAGAGCAAGCGGCCCATTGCCGTTTGTGATGCGGGGAGGCGGCTGCCGACGTGGACAAAAGAGGACAGACCATCCGTGGCGGGATAGCGGATGAGGTAAAGAACGTGCCGACCGTCAAGCACGCCCAGATGTGTCGACCAATCAAGATCGTCACGCAGTCTTTCTAGGGGTTTCTGAGCGACCTCTAACAATTCACGTCTGGCCAGAAAGCCGTAGCTGAGGTTCAGGACCTGCGGACCCAGACGATAGCGCGCCTTGCCTGGTACTTCCAAAAGATACCCGTGGGACAAGAGCGTATGGACAGTGCGAAAGGCCGCCGAGCGCGTGACGCCCAACGCGCGCGCAATGTCGGCCAGACCGCGTTCCGGGTTTTGTGGCGTAAAGCTTTTGAGCGCGGCAAGCCCACGGACGAGGCCAGGTACTAGATAGGGGTCCTTGTCACTCATGATGCCTCGCGTTTCATATACAAAACGCATTCTTCCCAGGAAAACACTGGCTGTGCAAGATTTGATCGACAGATTTAAAAGGAAAACCTCATGAATATCGAAACCACCGAAGGGCTGACATTGGCAAACCGGCTATCCGCCCACACCGGGCGCTTCACTGACAAGGTATTTGACTGGAACGCCTTTCCCTCCAACAGCGGGTTTGACGAACTTGCGCGCGCTCAGATGCGCTATGTTGGGGCTGGCGGCTCGCCAAAGGTGGGCGACACGTCAACGCTGAAGGCAGATAACTTCACCGTCAGCCTGATCTATAAAGAGCCCGGTCGCTACGCGGCCTGTCACAGCCATGAGATCGAGGAAAGTTTTCTGATCATCGACGGCGCGTTGATCGTCGGATGGGAAAAAGACGGAGAGGTGGTCGAAGTCAATCTTGGGCCTAAGGATATGATCCTGAATGCACGTGAAATTGGTCACGGCTTCCGCGTGGACGGTGTCGAGCCGGTGATGATGTCAATCTCGGTCGATGTTGGTAAGCCTTTGCCGCCAGTCTACCACTATCACCCGAAAGAGCATCCGACCGAACTGGCACGCACCTTTGGTGCGGAGCCGGGCAAGACGCTGAAGTTTGACCGGAACGGGGATCATCCGATCCAGAAACTGATGTCTGAATACGTGGTTCGCCATACTGAACTGCCAACCATCTGGGAAGATGCCGGGTTCACGCGCAAGGTCTATGTGGGCGACGCGCCGGGCGCGATCAATCACGACTCTTGCCGCAAAGAGATGTGGGGCCTGCCTGTCGGTGCCAAGATTGCGCCATTTACACGCAATGTCGAGGATGCCTATCTTTGCCTTGATGGCGCTGTAGAACTCGTTTGGGTCGACGATAACGGCGACGAGGCGGTGGTCGAGCTTGGGCCGCGCGATCTCGTCAAGACGCCCGCGGGCCAGGCGCATTATCTGCGCAATCCCGGTGCAGATGCGGCAACTGTCTGGACAGTGACCGGGTCATCGGGTGACGATGGCGCGGTTTACAGTAAGGGATAAGGGCGCGCGATGGCACAGGACAAAACTGAAAAGCCCGACGCCTTCAAGGCGGTGATAGCGGCGAAAAAACTGGATTTCGGGCGCACCGACCTGCCGCATCAGAGCCGGGGCCGCGACCTGACAGCGGCGGAAGACGCGCTGGCGGGCGCGCTGATGGAAATCTACGCCGCCGGTGCCACTGGGCCGGAGGCGGTCGCCAAGGGGTTGACGGAACGGGGTGTGGTAGCCCCCGGTTCCGGGTCGTCGGACTGGACGGCCGAAAGCGTGGCAGAAGAGCTTGTCGCGCTGAATGCCGATCTGGACAGGGCATATGAAGAGAACGGTTTCGGGGGCTGACCCCAAGGACGGCAAGGGAGGGTCCTGCGCATGATGACTGTGGACATGAAAGCACGCATTGAAGAGCGCGTGAACGATGGCCTGAAGAACCAATGGTATCCGGTGGCCAAGTCGGTAGAGATACGGAATGATCGCCCCTATGGCGCGGTGGCGCTTGGTCGCAAGATTGTGCTGTGGCGCGATGGACGCGGCGACATTCGCTGTATTCAGGATTTCTGCCCGCACCGTGGGGCGCCATTGAGTTATGGCGAGGTCCATGACGGCAATATCGGCTGCCGATATCACGGTGTGATTGTCGACGGCACCGGCACTGTTCAACGTGTTCCGGCCATGCCGGATTGCCCGATGGAAGGACGCAAAGCTTTGCGCTCCTATCACGTACAAGAGGCCGGCGATGCCGTGTTTGTTTTCATCTCCGACAATGAATCCGACGCGCCGCATGCTCTGCCGTTGCCAGTGGAATTGTCCGATCCTGCATGGACCGGATTTCTGTGCACGGCTGAATGGGGCGTGAATTATCGCTACGCGCTGGATAACCTCGCTGATCCTATGCACGGATGTTATCTGCATGCCGAAAGTTTCACGCTGGCCTTTGGGTCGAAACAGGATCTGTTGGAACTGGACAACCGCGATGACGGATTCCGGATCAGCCGGGTTGGCCAGGTGGGCGAGAACTTTGACTGGGTTGATTTTGCGGTCGAAGAGGGCGGCATGTTCTGCCATCTCGACATCCCTTACCCCCCTGCGGCGGGTCCGGGCGGGCATATGCGCATTCTGGGCTATGTCACCCCAGTTGGGCCGCGCAGATGCAAAGTGTTTTTCTGGCGCATGCGCAAGGTTGAAGGGTTTGACAGGGACAGCTGGCGGTTCCTTTATCGCGCACGTCTGGAAGAGCGGCACTGGAATGTGTTGGAACAGGATCGCGTGATGCTGGAGGGTATGCCGGATGATGCCCGAACCCACGAAATGCTTTATCAGCACGACATCGGCGTCGCGCATCTGCGCCGCGCCTTGCATAGGACCGCCAAGGCGCAGATTGCCACCGAAGATACCGCGTTGGCCGCCGAATGAGCCTTGCAGGTCGGCGTATTCTGGTCACGGGTGCCGCGCGCGGTCTTGGAGAGACATTAGCGCGCCATCTGGCAGGCGTCGGGGCAGAGCTGATTCTGGCTGACATTCTTGAAGAGGAAGGGCGCGCTATTGCTGATGGCCTTGGGGCGTCGTTTCACCTGCTGGACCTGCGTGACCCCGACAGCATCACCATGCTGGCCGATAAGATAGGCGGACCTCTGCACGGTCTGGTCAACAACGGTGCCATCGCGACGGGGATCGGCGGGATCGGGTTCGAGGATGTCGAGATCGACACCTTTAATCGTGTGATGGAGGTCAACGTGCGCGGCACATGGCTGATGATCAAGGCCATGGCCCCACTGCTGCGGCAAGCAGAAGGCGGGCTGATCGTGAACGTGGCGTCGGACACA
>ENA-OQVM01003034-OQVM01003034.1-marine-metagenome-genome-assembly--contig:-NODE-3034-length-18680-cov-7.975864_pt1 | contig 18680 bp, 20 predicted proteins | sample MGYA00237776_ERZ505498 | MGnify/ENA primary metagenome ERZ505498 (study PRJEB26159, sample SAMN06265151) | marine metagenome | isolation source: Helgoland LTER site | place: Germany:Helgoland, sampling... | reverse complement strand
AGCCGCATGGGGAGATGGGCTTTACATTAAAACACCTGAGTTTATCGCACAAAATGTTTCTGATATAGATACAATAAAGCGATACATCGCAATTTGCTTACTTTATCACAAAATAGATTTGATATTTAGTTTACTTGAACAACTTGAGATTAAGAATATCGTTAGCCCAAAGTTTACAAAAAAGTTAATCCGTTTTGATCAAAGATTGAAACGATCAAAATGGCTAAAGGAACGCTTCAATAACTTTGTAAAACTATTTCTATATGTTGACGAGGAAATACACTTGTTTAATTAAATTATTTCTCTGTTTAAGGTTGCTTTAGACTTATTAAAAGAACCTTTAACTTAGAAATACTAATAACACTAAGTAGGCGTCCCAATATCAAATAAAAAAGCATACCAAAAATTTTAAACATTATTATGAATGAATTTGAAAACCTTAGATAATCAAAAAATAAATGAGCGAGGACAACAGCTACAAAATATAGCAAAATGACAAAAAGAGACTTTTCATAATGAATTGGCGTATATTTTTGACCAAAATAAAAAGATATCGCGGTAGAAATTGAACCTGCTAAAAGGGTGGCAAACGCTGCCCCAATAACACCATAATATTTAATAAAAATTACATTAAATACTATATTCAAAAAAATAGACACTAAAGATAGGATAGAAATTAATCCTGTCTTTTTTGCGATAAGTAATTGAGGTTGTTTACCAAAAAAATAAAACCCATATATAATTATCTAGCTGCTTTATATTTAAGAAATTATCCCGCAGGATCATGGGGTTTAATTAAGAGTGAGCCAACACTCATCCTTCTATCTACTCCAGGGCCAGTCTTTGTTATGAATCTACTAGTCATATCAGTTATATGTTCCACGATTCTTAATTTTTATTTGTAAATCGATAACTTAAGAGAGGATACTTAATGGAAGACACAGGATTTATATTTGGGGTAATAGGTATGTCATTTGGCATTATGGGGTTGGTTTTTTCGATAATCTCTATGGGCCGTATTAATGAAATTGAAAAAAAATTAAAAAACCACTTTAAGTACATAAGCGAATAGAAAATGAATAATAAACTTATTACCGGCGAGTGCTTTTGTGGATCAATAAAGTATCAAATTGAAGGAAAGCTTCGAGATGCCACATCTTGTCATTGTTCTCGCTGCCGAAAAGCCTTTAATGCACAAGCCTCAGCAGCGGCATTAGTTGATCCTTCTGAATTTACATGGCTTTCAGGTGAGGATTTATTAACCTCATATGTGGGCATACACAATTTTGGATTACAATTTTGTCAAAGTTGCGGCTCGACACTTTGCACTATATATAACGGTGAAATATTTCAAGTCACACTAGGCTGTGTAAACGGCAATCCTGACGTTGAAATTGGCCAGCATATATTTGTAGGATCAAAAGCCAGCTGGGAAGTAATGCCCGAAGGAATTAATCAATATCAAGAAGGACCGCCAAAGAATATTTAAGACATTTTATAAGAAGAAAAAAATAGAGAGAATAAATATATCTAAATAAGAGTAGCGGCAACTAGCTGCCGCCTTAATGAGTAACGGCGGAATAAGCTTGCCTAATCTTTGTGACACTAAGCTATTACTTCATAGACTTAGACGCTGCTATCTCTTAATAATAATCAGAAACCCATAAAAGCCTGAACCTACAACGCTTTAAAATTATTAAATATAATGAAAGCTTGTATTAGTTAGCAACACTAAAAAACTGGCATATACCTTGCTGCCTCATATGTGGAAAGCCTATTTATTTTTCATCATTATACAAATATAAATAGATCAATATTTTTCATCCTTTATTGAGCATACTGATTATGACTATTAGCTTTTCACCAAACGCCTATAACTCAACAATCAGCAATACAAACGCCGTCAAAGCAACCGAAGTAAGCGCTCAAAAAGACACCGCTATTAATAGCCAATCGAATCTGAATGGAAATAATAATGATCGAGTCAGTATTAGTGAAAGAGGACTTCAGCTATCTAAAAGCAGTCAGTCATCTGATTTGAATAGTAAAAAAACGGGGCACGAAAGTGTCAATGAAAAACTGCAATCTATTGCTAATAGATATGATGTTACAAATATATCAACAAACGAACGTGGAGCTATGGCTCAAGAGCTCAGTGATAATGGATTGCTTCCTGAAGAGATGATGATTCATATGGTGGCGTCCTTAAGCATGAATGAAAATAGAGATCTTAAATCTAATTATTTGAACATCACTAAAGAATCATTCTTATTTGCAGCTAAGATGGGGGGCAATAGTGAGCAACTCGAAATTCGCAGTAAAATGATAGAACTTCTTGGGCAACTTAAATCAGCTTAATAAGACGATGGGGTGATAGATAAAATCATATGCCACCTAAACACACTACTCTCTTAATCGAGGACCCTCTACCCTTCCCTTTGACTGGCCGTATCAGGAATAGGATCTCAAAGAGCATGAGTAATAAAGGGATGTAAGAATTTCACAGGGTCATAACTTTCGCAATCAAGTTATCACTGCTAGCATATACAAAATACTTAACAACAATAATAGTCATTAAATTTGGATTTACATCACCATGAAAGTTCACCATTACTCAGTAGGCCGATCAGGTTGCACTTTTATCTCACAGCTATTGGTGGGCATTTTTGGCCTCGATAAATTATCTGCAGGTCATACGCCTTATTTACTCGAACCTGGCCAGCCGGTTGTATTATCTGTTAGAGACTTTAGAGATGTAGCTTTATCTTTCTGGCGCGTTCAAAATGATATTCCTTTTTCGGATATTGAGCGTGGACGCCAAGCCACACTAGAAGAAATTAAGCCTCAAATTAATCTTGTTAAGCTTGCCGTGAAAAATGATTTAAATCCAACATTTAAAAATAACGATAATATTCTCCTTCTTAAATATGAAGCATTCGCACCAGATAAATTTGATTTTATATTCGCTGAATTTGAGAATTTTTTTGATATTTCAATCAACAAAAAAAAACGCAAAGAATTACAGCTAGCCTATTCCTTTAAGCGTAATAAATATAAAGCGTCTAAAATGGATTCCTTTAAAGAATATGACAAAGAAGCCATTCATGGCTTACATCTTCACAAAGGAGAAGTCGGTGGCTGGAAGAATTTACTGCTTGAAGAGCATCATCAATCATTAAATGATGCGCTCGAGCAGGAATTAAATGACTGGAATTATTCGATGATACCTCAAGTAAAATAGCAGAGAAAATTTTTGAAAAATCACTATCTAGGCTTTCGTATCGACACCTAAATCCTTACCCTGATTCATCAACATAAGATCCCTAGCGTATTTAAGACTCTCAGCCGTTTCTAAGTCATTATCGAGTATTGCTCTTTCAATACCTGCAAAGGCTTTTTCAATAAAATCTATTCGAGAAATATCTGTTGCCATATCTACAGGCTCATTCGTTACCGCCGATATTTTAAGGGTCATGGCCAGAAAGGGTGAACTTTCATCAAAAGTCATTTCTCCGCTGGTTATTTTCTCATTAACCCAATCCATTAAATCCTTTCGCGTCATACTCGTAAAATCTAACGCTGTGGCATCTTCTTTTTCATCTCTAGCTTCAACCACCGCATCGGCTTTAGCATTTTTACTGACAATTTCAGCAGCTTTAGACTCAACATCATTCGTTGCTTGCGCTTGGCTGAGCGAGGTAACTGCCATTGGGTTTTGTGTGTTGATATTCATAATCATCCTTATTGGTAAATATATAGAGCCTTCATTCGAAGGGTGTTAAGCAAACGCATCAACGCCATCACTGTCTTTTAGCTGATTCAACATTTCGGCAATAGAAAGAAGCTTCTCCATTACTTTATTTCCCTCTTCTGTATTAGATGAACGTCCTAAATCAAGCGCCTGTTGAAACCGCTCTATTAAATTACTGGTTTGAGAAGTATCAATGTCATAGCCGTCTATCGATAAATCAGCAATAGTTAGTACTGAATACTCGAGTAGACTAATCTTGCCCGCATCACGAAGCTCATTACCCAAAGCAACTCTATCGCTTAACGATATATTGGTAATATCGTAACGCTTGGCAATATCACGCAATGGGTTTTCATTATTTTTATTGGCGAGAGTTGCGCGTTCAGAATTCTGAACGGCTTGAGTATTTTGTGATGAGCGCGACTCCGGACGTGAAGGCGGCAAAGGATTGCCTCGCTGAATCGTATTAGCGGAAAGTCCTTGCCCTAAATCAGTGGTAATCATCGATTTCTCCTTTCATATTTGCATACAGTTATAGCGCAGCAACATTTACGCCAAGATAGGATGCAATTGAATGGAGAGCTGTAATTAAAAGGAAAAGAGCTAAAGTTTTACATTTGATGAATATGCATTTATTAAATTGATGGCTAAAACATTAAAAATTAAATATATCCTCACTGCTTACTGAGTGCTCTTTAATTAATCATTCCAAAGACTAATAACATGATGATAAGCAAGCACACTCTCAATTCGCCACACAACCATACTCCTAACCATTTTTAACCATATTCTCAACCATTTTTAACAGTTACCAATATTTAAAAATCTCAGACCAACATAAGTAACTGAATTAATTTACACTGCCCGCATAATATTACGATCTAGCCATAGATCGACCTAAACTCAAAAATAACACCTAATAAAGAACCGGAGCTTCTTATGTCTTTACCTATTTCTTACGCACAAATGCTATCTACCGTTACCAGCAATGGCGAACTACGCCTAGCGCTTACCCAAGTGGATATGCCGACTCCCGGTCCAGATGAAGTGGTTATTAAGATAGAAGCCACCCCTATTAACCCCTCTGATCTCGGCGTTATGTTCGGCTGGTCAACGACGACCGATGCAAGCACATCGGGTTCAGGGAAAGATAGCGTACTAACAGCGCCAGTATCGCCACAAGGCATGCAAATTATGAAAGCGCGTATCGATCAATCACTGCCTGTTGGTAACGAAGGCGCCGGCACAGTAGTAGCCGCTGGTGACAGCGAGCTAGCCACAAGCTTAATGGGTAAAGTGGTCGCCGTTATGGGTGGTGGAATGTATGCTGAATATCGCTGCGTAAAAGCCAATATGTGTTTGCCGCTTTTACCGGGCAATACCGCTAAAGATGGCGCGTCGAGTTTTATTAATCCGCTCACTGCACTCGCTATGTTAGAAACAATGCGTATGGAAGGACACACCGCCCTCGTCCATACCGCCGCCGCTTCTAACCTTGGTCAAATGCTCAACCGTATTTGTATTGCTGATGGCGTCGAGCTAGTGAATATTGTTCGTAAAGAAGAGCAAGCCGAAATACTGCGCGGCCTTGGTGCTAAATATATTGTGAACAGCAGCAGTGATGATTTTATGTCTGAACTAACTAACGCCATTCACGCAACCGGCGCAACACTGGCTTTTGATGCAACCGGCGGCGGCACGCTGGCCTCTAACATTCTTAGCGCAATGGAAGCTGCGGCGGCTCGTACACCTGGTGCTTATAGTATTTATGGTTCGATTAAACATAAGCAAGTGTATTTGTATGGCGGGTTGAATACATCAGAAACTACACTGACTCGTGGCTACGGTATGGCATGGGGCGTAGGCGGCTGGTTATTACCTAGCTTTATGGCAAGAGTCGGCATGAAGGTTGTTATGGGCCTACAAGCCCGCGTAGCCAAAGAACTAACTACCACATTCGCTAGTCATTACACGAATGAGGTTTCTTTAGAAGAAGCTTTGCAGGCTGAAACAGCTGGGAATTATATTGCTAAAGCGACTGGTGAGAAATTTGTAATTTGTCCGCAGAAGAAAGGATAAGTTTTTTATTGAAAACTAAAGGATGGGTTGGCCTGCTAGGACAATCCATCTCTCTATTTATACACGCTTTTTAATATCACGGTAAAAGTTTTCGTGAGCACCTAGCGCCATCAATTTCTGCTACAACTCAATTTTTTAAGCCTAAAAAATATTCTAATTTCTTAAGAATATTTGAAACCTTCTTGAGCACAAACGCTCTGACACTTTGAATCGCTAGCCTTGCTAGCTGCTTGACTTACTCCCACATCTATACCAAAATTAGGTACTTATTGGTATAGAGAGCATATTCAAATGGCCAAAAATACAAGTATTACGCTGGGTAAGCATTTTGACGGTTTTATTGCCCATCAAATTAAGAGTGGACGCTATGGATCGGCAAGCGAAGTGGTACGCGCAGGTTTGAGGGTGCTTGAAGATAATGAAAGCAAACTTGATGTATTGCGGCGAATGCTGAATGACGGCGAAAATAGTGGTGCTACTGAATATAGCTACGATAGCTTTATTGCTGAGCTCGATGAAGATAGCGACAAGTGAATTCATTTACTTTAACGCAAAGCGCTAAAGCTGATTTGAAAGAGATAGCCAGATTCACTGAAAAAAACTGGGACCGTACGCAACGAAATATTTATATTAAACAATTTGATGATATGTTCCATAGACTTGCCGACACCCCTTCTATTGGTCAAAACTGTGATCATATTAAGTCTAACTATCAAAAGTTTCCTCAGGGTAGCCATATAATTTTTTATAAAACCGTCTCGAACCAAAGCATCCAAATAATTAGAATTCTTCACAAAAGTATGGATATCATTCTGCAACTCGATAACTCATAACCTCCAGAAAACGGAACAATTTAATATTAATCAATACATATTTATCTACGTCATAATTAAAAAACCATTGTCATTATTTTCCTTTATAGTTTTTCCCAGCTTATAAATACTAAGCCTAGCCAATTGAGTTACACTGCCTACAATCCCATTACTATACCGCTACCATCCCACATAAAAAGGCTTCACATTCATGGCTCTTGGCGCAACTATCTGTAAAGCAGAACTCAATGTTATCGATATGGATAGGCATTACTATCAGCAACATAGCCTGATACTCGCGCAGCACCCCTCCGAGACTGACGAGCGCTTAATGGTGCGGTTGCTTGTGTTTGCCCTTCACGCTAGCGAATCACTTAGCTTTACCAAAGGCCTAAGCACCGATGATGAACCTGACCTTTGGCAGAAGAGCCTCACCGACGATATAGAACTATGGATAGAGTTAGGGCTACCTAGCGAAAAGCGCCTTAAGAAAGCCTGTGGACGCTCTCAGCAAGTGATTGTGTATACCTATGGCAGCGGTTCTGCCGAGCAATGGTGGAAGCAAATGCAAGCGCCTCTTAAGCGCTTTAAAAACATTAGCGTTTATCATATCAATACCGAAATCACCGATGCATTAGCCAAACGCGTTCAACGCGCAATGGATGTGCAGATTAGTCTGCAAGATGGCGAAATCACCTGGGATTCAGATGATCAAAATCTAAACTTCACCACTGAGAAGCTTTGTTAGCGCAAAAAACCTGCTCGCGCCTTTTTCGTCTAAACGGTATACTTTTAGGCTGAAACGCTCGCATTTATCGCATTACATTCGCTATAGTCATTGGCGTTTTTTTCACTAAGGCGATAAGTGCTTAGCATCAACAATAGCAATAATACTAATTTAGGAAACCCTTTATGCAAAAGCGTATTTGGCAAAGTTTGGCTTGGAGCTGTCTAGCTGTCACATTAATAAGCTGCAGTACGGATTCAGACTCAAGCAAACAAGCAGCAGAGAACACCATGGCGACTGATTCATCTTCGATTGATTACGGCATTACAAGCACCACTCAAATTTTAGTGACCAGTGAAAGTGGCGACAAGCTTGCGGTTAAAAGTAATATCGGATTTAAGACAGCCGCCATAGACGAGCAAAAAAATCGCTTAGTGATACAGCCGAGTATTGTTAAACAAACCATTACAGGTATAGGTTCATCCTTTACTGAGTCTTCGGCTTTTGTATTAGCGCATCTTGAGACCGAGCAGCGTGACAAAATCATGCAAGACGTGTATTCAGAAAATGGCGCTAACTTTTCTTTAGCCAGAACCCCTATTGGTGCAACAGACTTTTCTGTAGAAGGTAAATACTCTTATGCAGAAGTAGCTGGTGACGCAGCGCTAGAGAACTTTTCTATCGAAGTTGATCAAGACGGTTTTAGCCGCGTGCAATACCCCGGCATTAAAGATGAATCGTTTGATGTATTGCCAATGATTCAGCAAGTGCTCGATATAAAACAGCAGCAGGCTGATTCAGATTTCAGAATCATCGCTTCTGCTTGGACCGCGCCACCGTGGATGAAAGACATTAATACTTGGTATATTCCCGGCACACCCGAGAATGATTACCAAGGCACAGGTGGCAGCTTAAAGCCGCAGTATGAATCGACCTATGCCGATTATATTCTGAATTATTTGGATCATTACCAACAAGCGGGTGTAGAACTATGGGGACTCACACCGGTTAATGAACCTCACGGTAATAGCGGTCAATGGGAAAGCATGCACTTTAGCCCTGAGTCACAACGTGATTTTATTAAAGAGTTCTTAGGGCCAAAATTGCAGGCCAGTAAACACGATGACATAAAGCTGCTTATTTATGATCAAAACAGAGACGGCCTAGAGCATTGGACAGACGTAATATTAGGTGATGAAGAAGCCGCACAATACGTTTATGGATCAGCCGTGCATTGGTATGAAAGCACTGAAAAAGTGTATGAGGACGTGCTACAAAAAGTGCATGAGAAGTTTCCCGGCTTTGACATTATTCATACTGAGGGCACGATAGACGACTTAGGCAAACCTTCACCGGGTGGGATTATTGATACTGTTAAATTTCAGGAAGAGAACTGGTTTAACAACGACAGCTTTTGGTGGAATGCCAATGCGACTGACTGGGCTTACACCGCCACTTGGGCACCGAATGTAGAAGACCACCCTATTTACACGCCAGTGCATCGTTATGCGCGCAATATTATTGTGAGCTTTAACCATTGGATGAGTGGTTGGATTGATTGGAATATTGTGTTGGATAGTGATGGCGGCCCGAATCATGTAGGCAATTTTTGTGGCGCGCCGATTATGATTGATACGGCTAATGGCGATGTTTATTACACGCCGCTGTATTATATTTTATCGCAGTTCAGCCAAACCATTCGCCCGGGTGATGTCGCCGTTCAAGCCGATAAGTATCTGCATGATCTAGATGAAGATGCTTTGCATACGAGTGCAACGCTTAATGATGAAGGTATGTTGACGGTGCAGATTTTGAATACCACGAAAGAGAGTATTGAGACTCAGCTACAAGTAGGTAGCCAGCAAGCGTTGGTGTTTGTGCCTGCGAATGCGTTGCAGACTTTGACGATGGGGTTGTCTAAATAGGAATAGTGGCGACTTTTAAGTCACAAAAATTTAATTCCAATCAATAGTTTCACCATTAACAGCCCCTTTATAAAGGGGCTTTGCTTTAAATATTTCCTGGCCATAGCATTCTTGAATTTCAAAAGAAGTGGCTTCTTTATGGAGCACTTTTCTATCAATAGATGATGGTTTAATAGCAATAACAGGTGAACCATCCACTTTAACAGAAGTGTAAATTAACCCATCAACCTCATCTCTATCTAAAAAGTGAGAGGCAAGTGTAGATGTTACAATATATAAATTTCCTGACTTCCTCCTTCTCAAAATGTCATTGAAAAATTTATCACATAATTGAAAAGCTAAAAAAACATGTTTATCGAATTTTCTTTCTTGATATTCGTATACTTCCTTCAAATAAGTATAAGCCTCTTCCATTAGGAAATAAGGTTTTTCTTCTCGCTTTATGAGGTCATATATTCCAACGTAATTAACTTTAATTTCGCTAATGGTTTTTGACTTTAAAATATTAACTTTATCATTCTTGAGAGCATTAATCTCAGAGAATCCAACATTAAATCCACCAGAAAAATCATTGAAATAAATGCAACCATAGAATAGAGAATCTCCACGCTTATTCATCCTGCCCCTAGATGGAATAATACTTGAGCTTTTAGGGATATATGAAAGCCTACTAACTTCAGAAAAGCATGGCTTCTTCGTAGGGTTAGTAAATCTTACTGCTCTTAGGATTTTGAGACCTGCATCTAATGGAAAATCCAATGTGATCGTATAATACCCTATCAAAAAATCTAAAGAATAATCAATTTCTTCCTCAGTCAAGTCAACCTTCCCATCAATAAAACAATTTAATTGTTCGATAATTTTTGAAACAGAAGCATAACAAAAAGGAGCCTCAGAATTCATTTCTGAGGCCTTCGTATCAATAAGTTTAGTTATTTTTTCGTCTAACATTTATGAATTTCAACCCTTAAATTTTTCAAAGAAACCCAACTAAAACACAACTAAAATAATAAATCTTTTTTTTCGATATTTTCATGAGGGAAAAAAAGAAGACAGATTTTTGAGATAAGTGTAACCCTCCAGCAGTTTCAAGAAGTTAAAATCACTGCCCCCCGAACTCCTAAAAAATCGCACCTTGACATTGTAACCACATAGGTTACAATTAGCTCCCATGATCATCAACTTTATACATAAAGGTTTGGAGAGGTTCTACAGCTCTGGTAAGACGTCTGGCATTCAAGCCAAGCACGCCAAGCGGTTAAGATTAATTCTCTCAAACTTGGATCAGGCTGAAGAGCCAAGCGACATGGACTTACCTGGTCTTCGCTTACATAAACTTAAAGGTAGCCGCAAAGGGATTTGGTCGGTTTACGTAAATGGTAATTGGCGAGTCACTTTTCGCTTTACTGGTAAGGATGCAGAAATTGTCAACTACGAGGACTATCACTAATGAGTATGCACAACCCATCACATCCCGGTGAAATTCTCAAAGAGTTAGTTATTGAACCTACTGGCGTAACAATTACTGATATCTCTGAGCACCTTAATATTAGCCGTAAAACTTTATCAAAAGTGCTTAATGGTCGTGGAGCCATTACTCCTGAAATGGCATTAAGACTCGAACTGGCTTTTAAAAAACCTTCTGCGGACCACTGGCTTAGACTGCAAAATGCTTATGATTTGTGGGAAGCTCGGCAACACAAGTCTGTACTACAAGTGCGCCCATACCGCTTTGCATCACAGGCTTAACAAAACGTAAAACCGAGGTAGAAGAAAGCAAGTTTTTGCATGCCATAGAATAACTTCCCTTCCATTATGTCTTGAGCGACATCGTCAAGGATGACAATATCTTTGAAGGTCTCTTTTAATAGCAACACTTAGATCAGTGAACACTCCATAAATCATGAGGTTGTAAAAACTTTCATCTGACCCCAGTTTCACGCATCTGACGGTCAGTGTAAAAATATTAAAATAACTCTGACAGAAACAGACACCCTTCCCGTCAATAAGTTGCGCCCGCCAAAACCACCTTATCAAGCACTATAAAAAACCAATCAACTAGAAGAAAAAAGAACAAGCCAGAAACCAAAAACCCCCGAAGCCAAAAGCTACGAGGGTTTTCTATTCTTACTTCAAAAGAGTTTTGTATCAGTGAAAAACCTCAATCAATAATAGTTTTCACACCAACCAAGAATCCTAGAATAATTACTAGCCTCTTCCTATAGCTAATACCGCAGAGTCTAGCTTATCAAGTGGAGACTTAAACGGCGCAAGCGCTCTTGTTAATCTGGATTTCGCGACAAGAAAAAATGTTATCGGAAGAAAAAACGTTAACAGAATTAACGGGGATGACAGCACAATATGCTCTACCATTAAAAAATTTAGATACATATGACGATCCCTAACAACCTTAGCTTGATCATCGCTCAAATTTTTTAAATTAGCTTCAAAGCGTTCAGTAAAAGGTTTGTCTTCCTGAAACTTATCTGTTTTTACAAGAACAACGAAAGTTATCATTTGCCATAAGCTAAGCTTGTGAGCAAAGCGAATAGTGCCATTTATCGTGCTACGCAACATTCCATATGCGTCTGAATCAAAAGGTATATTACCTTTACGAGCCTCATCAAAAAGTTCGTCACGCAAACAAAACATCTTCTGTCTGAAGGAGTCTATCCGATAGCCTCTGTACAAACAGAAAACGAGAATAAAAATAAAGAGTATTGATAATAAGGAGGAAAAATAAGTAAGGAATTCCATTAAACTCTATCCTCTGGGCGTGTATCGCCTCGTTTAGTCAAATTGCTCGACGTCCTATTTGGATCAACTTCGCCTTCAAGCTCATGAATACGTCCTACAAGTCGCTCGATAGTATCTTTGCGTAATTCCCGCTGTTTTATTCCATATACCATACCACCAAGACCAGCAGCCCATGCTAGAGCAACTGAAATATTGATGTCTGTAAGAAAGTTTACACCAATATCAGCCAAAGTGCTCTTACCCGCTAAGGCTTCTATCCCCAAATAAGCATATCGAACAATTAGCACAATCCCAACCCAGCGGAACAAGCTAATAAGCACTTGAACCACCCCTTCGCTATTTCTAGATTGCCGCAATACCTTCAATTCAGCTTCAAGCTGGCCCTTACTTTTCTTTGCAGCCAATCTCTTATCTCCATTTATATCTAAACTTAATCATTATTATTCTTTTAAATAATAATGATTAAAATTCCTTTACGTACTCTTGTATCAGCTACTTATTTTATGGAAACTTTTAAAAACAATTTCAGAGAAAACAGACAGTCCACCCTTAAATAAGTTGCGCTCGCTAAAGCCAACAAACCAAACGGTATAAAAAATTAACCAACTAGAAGAAAAAACAATCCAGAAACCAAAAACCCTCGTGCTAAAAGCAACGAGGGTTTTCTATTCTTACTCTTTAAAGGGATTTATTGGAACCTAGCAAGATCGAACCGCTGACCTCAACACTGTCAGTTATACTTCATCGCCACGCATTAACCACAAAGGACTCACATCCAATATTCTTGCAATAGCATCCAACTCAATGTCTTTAATACCACGAATCCCCCGCTCCATTTCTGAAACATCTGACTGATCAAGAATAATTTCAAAATCAACGGTAAGTGCAGCAGCTAAATCAACTTGACCCAGACCAAGTTCTTGACGTCGACCTTTAATTCGACGTCCTGAAATATTTTTCATAAAAGCAATCCATTCAGTGAAACAACCAATGGATTGTCAGTTTTCGACGCTTGCGATATAGACGATAATCGTCTATTCTGAATTTTAACTAATTATGACTTAGTTAAAAATTAAGGATCATTAAGCAAGGAGCCACAATGATGATTAAACTCGGGCCAGCTTTTCTTTTTATTGCTCTAATTACAACGTCTTGTAAACAGCTGCCAGATATCTCTCCATATGTCGATTTACCCAGCCAAATCCGCAGTATGATGTACACACACCGCAACTTACTTGAGCTTAAACTCGATAGCACCTCGCTCAAAAGCGAACAGCGCCACCAAATTCTTATGACCAGCCATTGTGATCTCATTGATCGCCGTATGGTTTATGCTAAAAATAAACCCGAATTTTGCCAAGTGGCCATAAATGTTGATAGCCGCAAATGTATTGCCGCATTCCATCTCTGTATAAAGGCATGCCCAATGTTTTTACGCCACTGCCCTACTTGTGAAAACCAAGCAATACGCTGCTTATAATGAGTCATAAACCAAAAAAAACCGACACTAAAAGGATTGGAGGGACAGTGACTTTAACTATATTTTCCGCTTACGATCAGGTTTCCTCTTCCGTAAATTTTTTATAGAAAACATAATCTTCATTATTAAATGAACGCTCTTTGGCGACGTTTGCCGCGCTGAGTAACATGATGCGGGTAATAAGGAATAACAATTCTTGCGACACGTGGCATGAAACACTCCTTTTTTAGCCAAATAACTTTCGATGGTGATTTTAACTTAGAGATCTTCTTGTATTAGGTGGAATTAAAGTCACTGTCCCTCGAATACCGAACTCCTAAAAAATCGCACCTTGACATTGTAACCACATAGGTTACAATTAGCTCCCATGATCATCAACTTTATACATAAAGGTTTGGAGAGGTTCTACAGCTCTGGTAAGACGTCTGGCATTCAAGCCAAGCACGCCAAGCGGTTAAGATTAATTCTCTCAAACTTGGATCAGGCTGAAGAGCCAAGCGACATGGACTTACCTGGTCTTCGCTTACATAAACTTAAAGGTAGCCGCAAAGGGATTTGGTCGGTTTACGTAAATGGTAATTGGCGAGTCACTTTTCGCTTTACTGGTAAGGATGCAGAAATTGTCAACTACGAGGACTATCACTAATGAGTATGCACAACCCATCACATCCCGGTGAAATTCTCAAAGAGTTAGTTATTGAACCTACTGGCGTAACAATTACTGATATCTCTGAGCACCTTAATATTAGCCGTAAAACTTTATCAAAAGTGCTTAATGGTCGTGGAGCCATTACTCCTGAAATGGCATTAAGACTCGAACTGGCTTTTAAAAAACCTTCTGCGGACCACTGGCTTAGACTGCAAAATGCTTATGATTTGTGGGAAGCTCGGCAACACAAGTCTGTACTACAAGTGCGCCCATACCGCTTTGCATCACAGGCTTAACAAAACGTAAAACCGAGGTAGAAGAAAGCAAGTTTTTGCATGCCATAGAATAACTTCCCTTCCATTATGTCTTGAGCGACATCGTCAAGGATGACAATATCTTTGAAGGTCTCTTTTAATAGCAACACTTAGATCAGTGAACACTCCATAAATCATGAGGTTGTAAAAACTTTCATCTGACCCCAGTTTCACGCATCTGACGGTCAGTGTAAAAATATTAAAATAACTCTGACAGAAACAGACACCCTTCCCGTCAATAAGTTGCGCCCGCCAAAACCACCTTATCAAGCACTATAAAAAACCAATCAACTAGAAGAAAAAAGAACAAGCCAGAAACCAAAAACCCCCGAAGCCAAAAGCTACGAGGGTTTTCTATTCTTACTTCAAAAGAGTTTTGTATCAGTGAAAAACCTCAATCAATAATAGTTTTCACACCAACCAAGAATCCTAGAATAATTACTAGCCTCTTCCTATAGCTAATACCGCAGAGTCTAGCTTATCAAGTGGAGACTTAAACGGCGCAAGCGCTCTTGTTAATCTGGATTTCGCGACAAGAAAAAATGTTATCGGAAGAAAAAACGTTAACAGAATTAACGGGGATGACAGCACAATATGCTCTACCATTAAAAAATTTAGATACATATGACGATCCCTAACAACCTTAGCTTGATCATCGCTCAAATTTTTTAAATTAGCTTCAAAGCGTTCAGTAAAAGGTTTGTCTTCCTGAAACTTATCTGTTTTTACAAGAACAACGAAAGTTATCATTTGCCATAAGCTAAGCTTGTGAGCAAAGCGAATAGTGCCATTTATCGTGCTACGCAACATTCCATATGCGTCTGAATCAAAAGGTATATTACCTTTACGAGCCTCATCAAAAAGTTCGTCACGCAAACAAAACATCTTCTGTCTGAAGGAGTCTATCCGATAGCCTCTGTACAAACAGAAAACGAGAATAAAAATAAAGAGTATTGATAATAAGGAGGAAAAATAAGTAAGGAATTCCATTAAACTCTATCCTCTGGGCGTGTATCGCCTCGTTTAGTCAAATTGCTCGACGTCCTATTTGGATCAACTTCGCCTTCAAGCTCATGAATACGTCCTACAAGTCGCTCGATAGTATCTTTGCGTAATTCCCGCTGTTTTATTCCATATACCATACCACCAAGACCAGCAGCCCATGCTAGAGCAACTGAAATATTGATGTCTGTAAGAAAGTTTACACCAATATCAGCCAAAGTGCTCTTACCCGCTAAGGCTTCTATCCCCAAATAAGCATATCGAACAATTAGCACAATCCCAACCCAGCGGAACAAGCTAATAAGCACTTGAACCACCCCTTCGCTATTTCTAGATTGCCGCAATACCTTCAATTCAGCTTCAAGCTGGCCCTTACTTTTCTTTGCAGCCAATCTCTTATCTCCATTTATATCTAAACTTAATCATTATTATTCTTTTAAATAATAATGATTAAAATTCCTTTACGTACTCTTGTATCAGCTACTTATTTTATGGAAACTTTTAAAAACAATTTCAGAGAAAACAGACAGTCCACCCTTAAATAAGTTGCGCTCGCTAAAGCCAACAAACCAAACGGTATAAAAAATTAACCAACTAGAAGAAAAAACAATCCAGAAACCAAAAACCCTCGTGCTAAAAGCAACGAGGGTTTTCTATTCTTTCTTTTTCCTGAGCAACATCATCAAGGACGACAATATCTTTGATGGTCTCTTTTTATAGCAACACTTAGATCGGTGAACACTTCATAAATCATGAGGTTGTAAAAACTTTCATCTGATGCACAGCTATGACTCTATTCTAGCGGAGTTAAAGTCACTGTCCCCCGAACTCCCATTTGGTTTCATTTTGATGCCAACCATCCCGATGCGCTTACTGCTATTCAACAAACATTCTCTGATATTGACGAATATACACTGCAAGCCATATTTGATCACGATGCAAGGCCTCGCACCTTACAATTGGATAGCGGCATACTTATTATATTACGAGGCATCAACCATAATGAAGGCGATGAGCCAGAGGACATGGTAGCTGTAAGATTATGGGCCTCTGAAAAACGGCTTATCAGCTTACAATATAGAAAATCGAAAGCGCTTATGCAGGTTTCTGAAAGCATTAATACTCATCGTGGGCCAAAAACTATCGGTGATATTGTTACTTCAATTAGTGCAAAAGTGTTTGATTATATTGAGGGTAGTATTGGTCTTTTAGATGAGCGAATGGACCTCATTGAGTCGAGGATTCTGGATGAGCCGGATAAACAGCTTAGACAAGATATTTCCGAAATACGAAAATCGGCAATAATGCTCCGTCGATATATTGCGCCGCAAAAAGAAGCCATTAGCCAACTTCGCTACTCGGACACTAACTTGTTCAGCGCCAAAAACCTTCGCCGTATTCAAGAATCTCAGGACACCCTACTCCGCGGTATTGAAGATCTGGACGCTATTCGGGAACGTTCACAAATCGTCAAGGATGAATTAGTCAATGCACTGTCCGACAAACTTAATCGAAACCTATATGTTATCTCCGTCATTACCGCAATATTTTTACCACTGGGATTTTTAACCGGTTTATTTGGTATTAATATCGGTGGCATGCCAGGCGTTGATAAGGAAATGGCATTCACTATATTTGCAGCATGCTTAACCGCAATAGTCGTCATTCAAATTATTTTATTCAAATACTTTAAATGGTTTTGAGTGTCAATTAATCTCAAATAATCTTACTCTCGGCTACTTGCAAATTCTCTTTAAACTAACGCCATATTTTCGGATTCACTAGATAATTTATCTGAATCAATCAAGCAGTTAAGATCGTTTTAACGCAATGCTGCCATCAATATGGATATCCTGTTGTGGGAATGAAATAACAATATCATTCTCATCAAACAATTCCACGATGCGAAAACGGATACTGCTTCGAATAGATTTTAAATCTCTTTCTCCTTCCGCATTCACCCAAAAGTAAGCATCAAAAATGAGTGCACTGTCACCAAAATCTTCAAAAATAACAGCGGGCAAAGGCATTTTAAGCACTTCTGAATTCTCTGTTACCGCCTGCTCTATTAATTCAGCAACGCGCTTGACTGGAGATCCATAGGCAACACCCACTCGAATAAAATTACGCGTTTGGCGATCAACAAGCGTCCAATTCACAACGGCATTTTCTAATAAATAACTATTGGGCACCAACATATGTACGCCATCAACTCGGCGAATCCGCGTTGAGCGGGTATTGATTGACTCAACCGTACCTTTCGCATCACCAACCTCTAAGAAGTCCCCAATTTTAATTGGCCGTTCCCACATTAAAATCCAACCGCTAATAAAATTATTAATAATATTTTGCGCACCAAATCCTACACCTATTGCAACGGCTCCAGAAATAAATGCAAATGCAGTAAGGGGTATATTCAGCAGATCAAGCGTTGTGATAACTAAAACAGCTATGGTTAAAACGAAAAATAACCGCTGGAATAAATGAATTGCATCTGCATTGACATTGTTCCGCTCTAACCTACACACAATACGTCTGGACAAATAACGCAGCAACCAAAATCCCACATACAAAAAAAGCGGAATGGCTAGTATCTGTAAAACCGTAAATGAATTGTCTCCAATCGTTATTACTGTTTTATTTAAAAACATTTCAATACGCGGCATCATATCGTTCAGCATTATTTTCTCAAATTATAGGAAGTTAAAAATCTCAAATTATTTTTTTCAAACTAACTTTATTTTATATAGCAACAGACAGCCTAGGTTTGGATAAGTTGCCAATGTTTAATATTTGATAGTGCCTGCCCCGGTTATTGTTGTATCGCTTCGCCTGTTGCTTCAGAAGATAGTGCAGCATCAGTGCTGCATTCATGAGCAGCCGTTTGGGAGCGATGCAAACTCATTTGCAGTTCAGCTTCTCTTATGTCCAGTTCCTGTCTAATCTTGCGGTGCTGCTCTTCGTTCATTGGTATAAAAAACACTACTGCCATTGCGGCGACCATGAGTGCTATTGGCAGATAAATGACACTCAGCTGTAAACCGAATATGCTTTCCGTGCTATGTACGGTAGCTGATGCATCAAACCCATACCACCCCGCAATCCCGAGGCCAGCCGTAGTGCCAATGGCGACATTAGCTTTTACCAAAAATGTAAATACAGAAAAGTAGCTTCCTGCCTGATT
>ENA-OQVM01003025-OQVM01003025.1-marine-metagenome-genome-assembly--contig:-NODE-3025-length-18712-cov-5.312584_pt1 | contig 18712 bp, 19 predicted proteins | sample MGYA00237776_ERZ505498 | MGnify/ENA primary metagenome ERZ505498 (study PRJEB26159, sample SAMN06265151) | marine metagenome | isolation source: Helgoland LTER site | place: Germany:Helgoland, sampling... | reverse complement strand
GATGATGGGAGCGTTACAATCATTTTGCCTACTCAAATGCAAATGGCTATGAAGTTAGTTAGTTGGGCGATGCAAAACAAAGGATCTGAAAGTCTTAAAGCTATTCAAATGGTTATGGAGCAAATAGACGGCAAGCCTAAACAGGAAATTGAGCAAACAGTAATTGACGAAAAACCTTTCACATTTGAAATAATCGATGGCAGAAAGAACTAAGATACTAGCCCCACAAGCGGAGTTCTTAAACTCAACCCACAGACATACTGGTTTGATTGGGGGTTATGGCTCTGGAAAAACATTTATAGGAGTCACTAAATCTATTATAAAGCACAGGCATCTATCAACTAGTGTTGCTTATTACCTTCCTACCTATCCACTTATAAGAGATATTGCAATCCCAAAGTTTGAAGAAATTCTAACCAATTACGGGATTACCTATGTTTTAAACAAAAGCGATAAGACAATTACCACTCGTTACGGCACTATATTTTTACGGTCGATGGATAACTCCGATCTCATTGTTGGGTATGAGGTCGGGTATTCATTGATTGATGAAGCTGATGTATTGTCGACACCCAAAATGAAAGACGTTTTTGTGAAAGTCATAGGACGTAACCGTTCTGTGCTACCAAACAATGAACCAAACCAACTAGACTTTGTGTCAACCCCAGAAGGATATAAATTCCTATATGATTTCTTTGTTACCAAAGCATCGGATAACAAGCTATTAATAAAGGTAAGTACCTTAAACAACCCTTACGTTTCTGAATCTTACATTGAATCACTCTTAGAATCCTACACGCCTCAACAAGTACAGGCATACATAGATGGTGAATTCGTTAACATGACTTCGGGTAATGTTTACAATATGTTTGACCGCAAGCGCAACCACTCAGACCGTACTATCAAAACAGGAGAAGTATTACACGTTGGAATGGACTTTAACATCACCAATATGTCAGCCGTTATTCACGTAACTGATAATAAAATAGTCACAGCAGTAGAAGAAATTACCAAAGCATACGACACCGCAGACATGATTAGCATACTCAAACAACGCTATACAGGTCATAAAATAGTAATCTATCCAGATGCATCGGGCGACGCTCGTAACACGGCAGGAGATAGTGATATTAAGTTATTGCGTAAGGCAGGATTCACGGTTCGAGTACGTTCTAAGAATCCAAGCGTCAGAGATCGTATCACAACCGTAAACACATCACTTCTAAATGCTAAGGGTGAAACATCTTATTATGTAAATACAAACAACTGTATTGACTATACGGACGCACTTGAAAAGATGCCATACAAGAAAGGACGACCAGACAAAGAAAGCGGCTTTGACCACATTACAGACGCAGGTGGTTATGCTTTATATCAAATCAAGAACTCAAACCAAACAGTTAAAATATATGTTTAATCTCAACCACATACAGGTAAGACAATTCTTTCAATTAAAGGAAGATGAAGCAGCGAAATACATAGAGCTGCAAAGCATCATGAAAAGCGAAGACATATTTTTAAATTTTAAAGCAAAGCCTTTAGGCGAGTTGACATTTGGTCAAGTCTCTCAAATCAAAAGAGTATTTATGAAGCCTACCTACGAAAATCTTTTGGAATGTTTCAAGACCGTATTTAAAGTCAGAGAAGATAAATATCTTAACTCAGACATTATACACTATTTCTATGCACTCAACTGGATCAAAAGTCAAGTCATGGCATTGGTTGAGAAAGAAAAGATGCTTATTCCAGACCCAGATCCAGACTTAGAAATGGCAGGGGTTAAAAAGTTAAATGTGTTCGGTGAAATGGCAACCCTTATAAACCTCGCTCAGAAATTCAGCACCACACCAATGGAGATAGAGAAGTGGAACTACAATGTAGTGTTCACAATCTTGCTCTATCAAAAATTAGAAGGAGAAGTCCGAAGGGATTATAATAACATAACAAAACCAAAGTAAAATAAATAATGACACCAGAAATAAAACTAAAGGCACTAGCAACCGCACAAGGATGGGCGTTTGTAAACGCACCACGAAGTTATCAAAACCTTCAAGATATAGCTAACTTTATAGCAGACACTATGGAAGGCGTGGGCGTGGGTGAAACATTCCTATTCCTTGACCCTGTTATACGTGCCAAGAAAACAAGCGAGTACATAGACTACTCAGGAAACTTCATGGTGCTTACAAAATCAGATTTAGACGAAACAACCTATGCAGACCGAAAAACAAAATACATAGATCCTGTTATTGACATTCTATACGGAACATTTTACAACAAATTAAGATGCGACTTTTCAATTTCCGATTGGAGAAGCATAGAAGTTATTAATGTATTTGATTTCAACGGGGATGGGGTCAGTATGAAATTCACACTAAAAGGATAATGGACGCAAGCCAAAAATTAGAAACAGAATTCGAATCTTTAAAAGTTGATTTGATCGCCAAACATAAGGAGCTAGGAATGAAAGCATCTGGCAACTGGATAGACTCTTTGGATGTCGAAGTCAAAGGATTAACCGCAACCATTTACGGTGAGCATTATACAGAACAACTTGTTGAAGGACGAGCTTCTGGTAAATTCCCACCCATCGCAGCCATCACACAATGGATTAAAGACAAAGGAATCACACCCTTTGATAATATCAGTATCAGCAGTCTTGCTTTTTTAATCGCTCGTAAAATAGCAAAGAGTGGCACAAAGTACTATCAAGAAGGCGGCACTGAATTAGTGTCTGCAGTCATCACGCCACAACGTATTCAGAACATCATTGACAGCGTCAGCGAATTCAGTATTAACAATTTTTACTCACAAATTACCAAAGTCTTAGAAGACATTAAAATCGCAGCATAATGGCAATACTAATCACAAGCGAACCGCAAGGCACATTACTAAATACCTACAACAATAGTATTATTGAATTCAATACAGATGTAGGTATAGGAGCTCGTGCAACAATCTTAATCGGAACGCTAACTTTTGAAATTACACCAAACCAAGGCGTTTTCTTTTTTAATCTAAAGCAAGCCGTAGCGGTCATTAACAACCCCGATAATTTTAGAGATAGTATTGTCGCTACTCCTAGTTCGTTTGTATTTCCAGATGCAGATCTATACAACGAGCAAAGCTTCACAATCACTATTTACAAAACAAACGGCACATCTGAATCTCTAGTAAAAACTTATAACTATTCTAAGGGTGTATTGCAATTGGTTAGGAGTAAGTTTAATGTAAGCGATGTGATAAGACTCTTATCGCCATCAAAAGACAATGTTTCAAACGTCACTTACTTTGAAGGACACCCCTTTGATTTGTCAATCTATTCCAATGCAGCTCGCAGCGTCACAATCACAAACAAACGAACAACAGGAACACACATTATAACACTTTCAAAAGGGGTTAACCGTGTATTTATTTCGAATGGTGAAAACAATAACTTAGGGTTCGAGGGTCAACTCCCTTTGTTTGAAGGGATTAATGAATTAGAATTTGTAGGCGGTGGGGTCACTGCAACCGTCTTTGTTAAAAAGATAGGCGTTTCATGTGGCGTATTACTAAAGTGGTTCAACCAAAATGGAGCGTGGTCTTACTGGCGTTTCTCACCTGTATTTCAAGAAGATATTAAAACAAAATCTTACAAACCATTAAACAGCGATTTTAAAAACATTGAAGACTCAACCAACAGAGTGGCACAAACGGGAAAGACAGCAGAGAATTATCTAAATATTAAAACAGGCTACCTAACCGAACACGAACGTTTTGTAGTCGCTCAGATATTCACAAGCCCAAAAGTATTTTATTACAATGAGTTGGAACTACAACCTTTTGAGTTGTTAGACTGGGTCGAAATAGATACGGGAAAAATATCACAAGAAATTAACAATACTAAAAACATTATAACTGAGTACAATATTAAAATAGAACTCCCAGAACTTTATACACAAGCCTATGCAGGTTGATATTTACATAAACGAGCAGCAGCTTGATACGAACTCCGATACCAAGATCGCAGAGACTAGACAGATCAATGATTTCTTTGACATAAGAGACCGTCAAACCTCTTACACGAGTAGTTTTAAACTCCCAAGAACCCCCAAGAACGTTGCAATCTTGCAAGGGATGGGACTGGTTGCCAACACCTCATTAACTCCTTACCGTGTTCACAATGTAAACATATATCGAGAAGGAATTCAAACCGTCTTTAATGGAATAGCCTACTTCAAAGCCACCACCGATGTGTTTAATTTGTATGTATATAATGAAAATATCAACCTCTTTGATAAGATTGGTGATAAATCTTTAGCAGATTTAAACACACAAGCACTGGGGCACGATCTAAATATTCAGACGTGGTTAGCCTCATTCTCAAACACCGATTACGTCTATGCGATTGCAGACTATGGAAAGTTGGATGGAGCGATTGAAATTAATTACCAAATACCTTCACTGTTTGTAAAATACTTATGGAACAAAATCTTTAACGAAAACGGCTATACTTATAGTTATGCAGGGCGTGGGGGTCGAGAAGACTTTAACCCATTTATAACAGGAGAATGGAACGACTTAGCAATAACGATTGACGAAGGATTTCCAGAAGCAAAAGAGAGTATTGACCCAGAAAAAAAACTTGAAGTCAACCGTAATATAATCAGGAATTTTACAAGCCAAACACTTACAAATTCTGGTCAAGAAATTGTGGTTAATACCGTTAATGGAGAAATAACGGAGTATATTAATTTATTAACAATTTTTGACCCAGACTATTTAAACATAGTATCAGGTAATCAATCTAGAATACAAATCAAAGAAAGCGGTTTTTATAAAATAGATTTAAGCGGGACATTCAACAACAACGGCACTGAGAACGCTGCAATGTACATTGAAAAGGACGGAGTGAACCTGTTTACAATAAGCGATAGTTTTGCAAACCTACAAAGTTCTTTTGGATTTTCAGAGAAAGTATATCTAAACGAGTCCGATGAATTACTAATTAAAATCGTAACACTTCCAGAAAACAATGCGTCAGCTTACGCTTATGATATTAACCTTCAACTTTATTTAGATAACAATGTAACCACTGTCAACTTCAGTAGCTACCTATCTAAGATAAAACAAAAAGACTTCATTAAAGATGTGATGCACCATTATGGACTTATGTACAGACGTAAACAATTAGATTACGAATTCATAAGTTTCAACGAACTGCTTGACCCGTTAGCAAAATATAAGAACTATAACGCAATCGAAGATAATACTGTTTTTGAAGACTGGTCACACAAGTTTCATAAACTCATTGAGCAAGACTCCAAGGTCGGTCGTTACGCAAGAAACAACCGTTTTAAATATAAGTACGACAATCCAGAAGACACCTTTGCAGACGGCAATCTAAAAGTGGACGACCAAACAATATCAGATGAAACCACATTAATCCAACGCCCTTACAAAGCACCGTCAGGATCAGCCACAGTCATAGATGGCAACATACTAAAGGAATGTATTTTTTACACTAAAGAATACAACGAGAACGGAACTTTGAAAAGCGTCAAACAAAAGAAAACAACCCCTTTCTTTTTTAAAGTCAAAAGAAGCATAGAAACTATTGAATATAGATTAGCAGGATCGACAGGCGCACCAAACCCCCAGAAACTTGAAGTTCCTTTAATGTCTTTTGAAGATTTAGGGTGGAATAGTATTGTATCTAAAAACTACAACGCCTTTTCAAGCATGATTAATTACGGTCAAAAATTAAAGGTCGAATTGTTTTTATCAGTGTTAGACATGAACACTCTTGACTTTTTCAAACTAAAATACATCAAACAATTAGGAGGGCTCTTTTATTTAAGCAAGTCCATACAATTTACAAAAACAGGAATCACAAAAGTAGAATTAATAAAAATAAGAAGCATTGAGAAGCTCGGAGAATTCAGCGATGACTTCAGCGATGACTTTAATAACTAGAAAAAATGAGTAGAAAAAGCAGACAAGATTTAGCAGCACTCGTAGATCAAAATGTTTACGATAATACAAACAAAGAAATACTAGCAGCGATGGTTCGGGATGTACTTTTAGACTATCGAGACTCCCACTTCAATTGGATCAGCGATGAACTTAAAACAGCAAAGTACAACTCAACCCAAACACTCGAGCAATACCTAAACACAATCGCAGGGTCAGTACCTGTTTATGGAACAGTCCTAGATATTGATGTAGGAAACAATTCTGACCCTGTTAATTTCACCGTAGATGGTATTATATCTAGTGCTAAGTACTTGCACAGATCCAGTTTGAAGTGTCAAATAGAAGTGAATTTCAACGTAAACATCGGCAACAAAAGATTAATACCAGTCGCAACCACAGACTCAACAGATTGGGCAGCACAAGGCACGATATTAACCCCTGTTATAAGGAGAATTTCCACTACACAAATACGGGTATCTATGCGTGAAGTCACGGGGGAAACCCAGAGCATCAATCTTGAAATAATCGCATTATAATGGCAGAACAGATAAAAATATTTGAATTAAAAATAGATGTAGATGCAGCGATCAAATCCACGTCTCAACTAAAGAAAGACGGAGACAATCTAAAAAAGACCCTCAAAGAAATGAAAGCAGCAGGAGACACCTCATCGGAATCTTTTGTAAGACTTTCAGCAGGTATAAAGAAAAATAATAAAGATTACAACGATGCACAAACCCAAATCGCTAAACTATTAACGCTAAAAGGCAAAGAGATTAAAACGATTGAGCAAGGCAATAACGCCCTATTCATTTTAAATAAAGAATGGTTAAAAACGGCATCAATATACGGCAAGAACTCAAAGGAAGCAGACGAACTAGGTAAGCAGCACAAGAAGTTAAAAGACCGTGTAAACGAACTAAAAAAAGGAGTTGGTGACACCTCATCAAACATTGGAAGATACGGCGAAGGATTTAAAGAAGCGGCGGCACAATCTTCATTTTTTGGAAGGGCGCAAAGAAACTTGCAAACTGTTTTATTATTTTTTAAACCGATTTATAAAAGCATTCAAATCCAACTGCAAGGCATTAAAGCCAACTACATAGCCGCAACCAAAGGAACTAAAGGGTTTTCAGCAGCGCAAAAAGCATCAGCAATAGGTACAAATCTTGTAAGTGCAGCCTTAAAGTTGTTTAGAATTGCTTTAATATCCACAGGCATTGGCGCAATCGTGGTTTTATTAGGATCATTAATAGCGTGGTTAACAAAAACACAAGCAGGGCTTGACTTTGTTACTAAGGCAATGGCAGTACTAGGAACTGTTGTAGATGTGTTTATAGACAGACTTTCCGCATTATTCGGAGCATTTACAAAGTTCTTTTCAGGAGATTTTGCAGGAGGATTTGAAGACATAGGCAAGGCAGTTTCAGGGGTTGGAGACGAGTTATCAAGAGAAATAAAACTAGTCATTGAATTAGAAAACGCCTTAGTCAATCTTCAAGACAAGGAAATAGGACTGATAAAAACACAAGCAGAACGTAAAAAGAAAATAGAAGAACTAAGACTCGCAGCGAAAGATGAACTACTAGATTTAGGAGAGCGAGCCAAACTATTGGAGCAAGCAGGAAATTTAGAGAAAGCAATTTTAGATGATCAATTAGAAGTCGCAAAAGAGCAAGCTAGAATATCACAGGCAAAATTAGAATTAGCCAATAGTACACGTGAAGATATAAAGGCAAATGCAGAGCTTCAAGCACGGGTCATTGAGTTGGAGACGGAATCTTTAAAAAAGCAGCGAAGTATAGAGGCAGAGAAACAAGGACTTTTAAAAAGAGGGCGTGCAGCCGAAGTCACCGCATCAAAAGAGGCAATCGCAAACACCAAAAAAGTAACGGATGCAGCAATCAAAGAAAACCAAGTCCGTTTAAATTTATTCATAGAACAAAACAAGGGAGAAGCCGAATCTTTAGAGGAAGGTTTAAAACTTCAAGAAGACATTCGAGATAAAAAACTTGCACTACTTGATGAGCAAATTAAAGCAGGAAATAAAACACAAATAGAGGGAGAACTTGAAGCCTTGAAAATCAAAAACGATTTCCTTGAGCAACAAGCACAACTCACTGTTGACTTTGCAGATCAGGAACTACAATTATTTAAGTTCGTCAATCAATCCAGAATTGCAGAAGGTCAATTATTAACTGATGAACTTGTTTCACAGGAAAAGGCACGACTTGAAGCCGTTGCAGAAGCCGAGCGACAGGCATTAGTCACACGTTTAGAAAACGGAGTTATAAGCAGACAGGAATACAACGAAGCAATCGCAGCCGTTGACTTAGAAGCAAAGGAATCTAAAGACGAAATAGAACTTGAACAAAAAGAACAAAAAGCCGAAGCCGATGCGATAGATTTAGAAAACAAAAGAGCCTTACAGCAGGAAGCATTAGAATATGATTTAGAAGCACAACTCAATGAGTTGAACCTAAAGAAACAAGCCGAATTGGATGCAGCCGAAAAGACAGGTGCAGACAAATCTTTGATTGAGGCTAAGTACGCAGAACTTGAAAAACAAACAGCAGCAGCGGTAAACGCAAACAAACTTCAATTAGCATCACAAACCTTTGGAAATTTAGCGTCTATTTTAGGTAAGGAATCCGCAGCAGGAAAAGCAGCAGCCATCGCGCAAACAACCATTGACACCTACCAAGGAGCAACAGCCGCCTATAAATCATTAGCAGGTATTCCAATTGTAGGTCCCGTGTTAGGGGGTATTGCAGCAGCAGCAGCAGTAGCAGGAGGGATTGCAAACGTAAAGAAGATAGCAAGTACCAAAGCACCTAAAGCAGCCAAGGGAATCACCTTACAAGGCAACAGGCACGCACAGGGTGGGATTGATTTGTTTGATGGCTCAGGCAATGCCGTGGTCAATGCCGAGGGTGGTGAGAATGTGTACGTAGTCAATAGGAACGCATCAGCACTTATTAACGGATTAAGCACAGTCAACCAAATGACGGGCGGTGTACCGTTATCAACCCCCGTTAATTTTGCAGCCGATGGCGGTTTGATACAGCGATCCATACAAACAAATCAAAACGGATCTCCTGTAATTTATAAAAGCGAACCAATCAATTATGATTTGATGGCACAGAAAATTGGAGAAGCCAATTTATTATTACCCACGCCCGTCACGGATGTGAAAGACGTAATAGGTCAAGTCGGTTCATTTAATCATATAGTCGATGGGGCAAATCAATAATATCATAGAAGGGTGGGGTCTATACATAAAAGGTGAAGTCCCAGAATTTACAGTAACCCGTAAAGAAATATGCATCAAGTGTCCGTTTGCAGTCATGGGAACGTATGAAAAATGGATGCCAGAGAAAGAATTAAAAGAAATACAAGGATTGAAATGTGGAAAATGTAAATGCCCTCTATCAACAAAATTAAGAAGCGAAAGCGAAAAATGTCCTATAAATAACTGGTGAGCACATACGAACTCATAGCAAAGCTGTCACAATTGGATTACTTCAAAGATTTATTGAAGCAGGGAATCGTCCCTATAAATTGGACAAACTACAAACAGATTTATGAGTTCTACCAACAAGAAAAACAACACGCCAAAGGCAAGCAATTAGTGACCAACGTTTGCGAAAAATTCAAGATAAGCGAAAGCAGTGTCTATGCGATTGTTAAGAAAATGGAGGAGTGAGTTTATTGCTTTTCAAAAGTAACAACCCTACCAGTTATATCTCCGATAGTCTCAGAGCGTTCATCAGTTTTAATCCAACCCTGTTTTTTTAAATAGGATGATAATTTTAACCAAGAACCTTTTTTGAATACTTCACCGCTACCGTTTAAAATTCTTTGTGTTTTATGGTCATAATAATGTGGTCTAAACTTATCTTGACCATAATTAACAAATAAACTTTCCTTGTTGCTAAAGGGTTTTTTAAATGCCCAAACCTCAAAGGTGTCAACTTCATTGCTAATATCAACCTTATTAACAGTTATTTGAGCAAAGGAGTTAAAAGAAAATAATAAGGCAATCAATAATAATTTAATAGTTTTCATAACGTATTTATTTAAGGGTTTTTATATTCAGGGTTTAAAAAAAGTCTTTGTAGTTATCTCTAATTTTAGCATGAAGATACACGCCAACAATACAGCATACAGCAAATAATATAATATCAAGTATCATGCAGATTTAAGGGTTTTTTTATAACCAAAAACGTTTAGGATTAATAATGTCATCAATATTTTCATCAAACCCTTCATCAAATTTTTTATAATCTTCTGAGGGTTTAATAATATGCTTCTCAAAGCCACGGTCAATCATTTTTTCTTTCTTAAAAAGTAGCAAAACATAGTAATATGCAGCCTTCAAAAGAAGTAGGCAACCTTTTAGTATAAGCACAAAAGCGTATATAAATAAACACGCTGCAATAATCATAAGTAGGACGATCATACGCAAATATATAAAATTTCTCCAGAAATGACTGGACACAATGAGGAATCTTCTCTCTTAATTTTGTGTATATGGAAGAAGCGCACATTTATATTTATGGTGATGTCGGTTATTGGCAGTCGAAAGACGCACAAGATTGGGGAGAAGTTACACTAACTTCAGTAAGAGATCAGTATGAGTCTCAAAAAAACGCTGAATCAATTACGCTTCATATACATTCCCCAGGCGGTTACGTTACAGAGGGGTTTGCAATTCACGACTACATTAGAAGTTTAGGAAAACCCGTAACCGCAATTATTGAGGGAATGTGTTACTCAATAGCAACAGTAATTGCATTGGCTGGAGACAAAAGAGTTATGACTTCAAACTCTGACTTTATGATTCACAATCCTTGGGGAATGACTGGTGGTGATAGTAACGAAGTTCAGAAATATGCGGACGACCTAAAAAAACTAGAACAAAAAGTTGCAGACTTCTATGCAGCAAAAACAAATATAACTTCAGAAAGAGCCTTAGAACTCATGAAAGCAGAAACTTTTATGAGCCCAGAAGATGCCTTGAAAGAGGGATTTATAACAGAAATAGCAACTGTCATGAAGGCAGTGGCTTATTACAAACCTAAAAAAAAGGAACAAATGAGTAAAGAAGTATTGACAAAAAAAGAAGCTGAAACTATGCTAGGTAAACTAGGCGATAGAATCAAAGCTTTTTTAGATCCTAAACCCAAGAACAAGTTGGTACAGGATGCGACAGGCGTTGAATTAGATTTTACAGCACTCACAGACGAGCAAACACCTGTAGTTGGTGATGTAGCAACCGTGGAAGGTGTAGCAGCCGAGGGTGAATATCTTTTGCCAAGCGGTGAAACTTATGTGTTTGCAGCAGGCGCACTAACAGAAATCAAACCAGCAGAAGGTGGTGACGATTCTGAAGAAATTGCAGATTTAAAAGCGCAAATCGAAAGCCTTACACAAAATCTTGCAACTGAAAAAACCGATGTAAAAGCATTGAAAAAAGAAAACAAGAATTTAAAAAACGGATTAGGTGACTTGCAAAAAGAAATCAAATCAGTTAAAAAATCAATCGGTTCAGACTTCAAGCACGAGCCAAAGAAAAAGAATTTAAAACCAAAAGAGGAGGGAACTCGCAAACTATTCAAAGACTAATTAAAAACTAATAAAAAAAAGACAATGGCAATATTTGATTTATCGGGGTTAACAATGAATCCCACAGAAGTAGATGACGTATCAAAAGCAATTTTTGAACTCGTCATAGAAGAAAGCGACTTAGCTGAGCATCACGAAATTGAAACAGGGATTACAAGAAAAACGCAAATTGCGTTTGTTGGAAACCCAGGACTTGTGGGAAAAGTGCAAACGGATTGCGACAGAGCAATTGATGACTTTAACATTCCAATCACTCAGAAATACTGGGAGCTTGTAACTTTGGGCATTCGATTAAAGCACTGTGCAACAGATGTGAATGCACTTTTAAAGCTTTTCAAGAAAGCATCACGAATGAATCCAGATTTTTACGACCGTATTGGAAGTCAAGAATTAGGGTTGGTGGTTGCTAAACTAGAGCAAGCAATCAAGCAAATGCTTAACAGATTGGTTTGGTTTGGAGATACAGCAGCCGCTAATGTTTCAGGAGCGGGTGTTATTAAAAACGGTATTGATGTAGCGTACTTCACACCAATTAATGGGCTGTTTAAGCAAATTTTCGCAGACATTCCAGTAACAGCAGCTAATTACGTAGAAATCTCTGAGAACGCAGGCGCATCGTATGCAGCTCAGGAATTAACAGACGACAAAGCATTGGCTATTTTTAGAAATATGCACAATGCGACAGACGCTCGTTTCTATCAAGCAATTGCAGGAGGCGCACAGCCTAAGTTGTTTGTAACCAGAGAGCTCATGCAGAACTACTGGAACACACTAGAAAACAAGTCTTTAAACTTCTCATTAGGAGAAACTCAGGACGGTGTTTCTAAAATGTCCTACAGAGGTATTCCAATTATTGTTCGTTACGACTGGGACGACAATATTAGAAGCTATCAAGACAACGGTACAAAGTTCAATCTTCCAAACAGAGCAATCTTAACATTAAAAGAAAACATTCCTGTAGCTACTTTATCGGAATCTGATTTAGATGCAGTAACGTCTTTTTACGTTCAAAAAGACAAAGCGAACTACATGGATGTGGATATGAATTTAGACACAAAGCACTTATTGAACTACTACACTGTAGCAGCATACTAACGGAAGTTTAACTAAAAATAAAAGAAATTATGGGATGTTTTACAGATACATTAGCAGCAGATATAACGGTAAATTGTGACTACTTAGGAATTGGAGGCGTTGAAGATGACGTGGTTTTAATTCCACACAATGACCTTGACAAAACAGCAAGCACTATAAACGGAACAAACAGAATGCTATTTGATGACTTCGCTTGCAAGTCTACAAAAACGGGTTTTTTGTTGGAAGGAGTTAAACAAGTTCAAGGCTTTTTATCTGAGTTTGTTTTAGGTTCTGACACCTTAGACAAGTGGCGACACGTTTATGATGGCGTAATTGCCTCACCTACAACAGCTAACCGTTTACAAGCATCTAAGCTAGCGAAAGGAGAGCCTTATGTAGCGGTGATACGTAAGAGATTCAAAGGTCTTAACGGAGCTGATGAGTTTATTGTCTTAGGATGGGATGCAGGAATCTACATTACAGTAATGACAGAGAATTCCAGAGAACAAGACGGCATGATTAAGTTCACCTTGTCTTCAAAGGATGAATCTTTAGAGTACGACATGGCTCGCAACTTACTAGACACTGATAATGCAACCACATTGACAGCGTTTAACAATAAGTTTGCGACTCCTTAAGAATGAATTGGTTAGAATTTGATAAGGATACCATTTTCAAAGGTAAAGACGCTGATGGAAATAGGTATCTCAATCAATTTTTAAGAGATTATGAGCGTATTTTCAATATAACTGACTTCAATGCAGGATGTGAAAAATGCCTCAATGATTATTACACAAAATTAATAACACATTTAGAAATGGGAAACACAACAAAACCTAGAGAATATCAATTAAAACCAAAATATAACGGCATTCCGTTAGGTTTTGGATCGCCTATATTGGTGACAAACGCCAATATCACAAAGAAATACGCTGAAACTCTTATAAAGAATCACCCACGTGGTCGTGATTTGTTTCATGTATTGCCAGATACAAAACCAAAGACAGCAACAACAAGAACTAAAAAACAGTCACCTTCCAAAAATGACTAAAAATGGCACTATTTAATGCGGAGTTTTTACATATATTCAACAAAACACCGAAATACGACAAGTCAAAGAAAGTACATTTAAACGGGGTAGATAATAACTACCCCGATTTTGTAGAAAGTATTATCTCAGAATCGGTGACGGCTTCTCGGTGTGCTAAATTGATGGCTGATTATATCTCTGGCAAAGGGTTTGGAGAAGTGCCTAATCAGATAGTCGTGCATAAAGAAAAGCAAACCACTCTTTTAAAATTCTGTCAAGATATTTCAGAATCTATTGCAGAGCACGGTGGTGTTTACATTCACTGCAATTACAATGCTAATCACGACATAAAGAACATGGATGTACTTCCGTTTCCAGATTGCCGAATTGGAAAGAAGGATGGTAATGATTACAGTGGTAAGATATTAACCTGTAATGACTGGGGTGACAACAGAAAAGTAAAACAAGCTACTGTTGTAGATGTTTATAATTCAGACAAGAAAGTTATTCAGGCGCAAATAGAAGCTGATGGGGGTATTAATAAATACAACGGACAGATTTTATATTTCAGATTTGGCAAATATACTTACCCACTAGCACCTATACACCCCTGTATAAAGGATGCAGAGAGCGAAACACAAGTCGCCATTTACAAGCATACGTCTCTTAAAAAAGGGTTTTTTGGAAAAACATTAGTGGTAACAAAACCGATGGTCGACGCTAATCCAAAAGATAAAAACTACGAAGATCAGCTTACTCAAAGAGAAAACTTTAGAAAAACGATTCAAGATTTTGTAGGGGCTGAAAATTCTGATGGCGTGATGCACATGGAAATGGAATTCAATGGTGAATCCATAGAAGATGAATTATTATTTAAAAACATTGATAGCAACATTAACGACAAGCTATTCGCACATACAGAGAATTCAGTAAGTGATAACATTCGAATGTGCTTTAATAACGTGCCATCAGCCTTAATTCGATCGCAAGACGGTAAGCTTTTTGGGTCTTCAGGTGAAGCCATCAACTCAATGAAAGAATTCTATCAAGAACAAACGAACAAGGAGCGCATGATCGTCAATGAGATTGTTAACAAATTGATGAAGCGTTTCGTGACAAAACAAGAAAACTTAAAAATAATTCCTTTAATAACCCCTAAACAAGAAGTAATTGTTAATAACTAGAACAGACATATCGTTATACAGAGAAATCGCCAGAGGGGTTCGGGAAGACAAAATCAACCCCTACATTGACGACGCTGAAGCATTGGACTTAAAACCTTTGTTAGGCAACTCCTTGTTTTATGACTTAGTCAAGAACGCTGCAGATCAAAAATATGCAGACCTTTTGAATACTAAAGAATTCGAAGTAAACGGAGTTACTTATAAGCACGTGGGATTAAAAAAAATACTCGCAATTTTTGCAGACGCTCGTTATAAATTGTTTGGTTCAATGACAGACACCTCTTTTGCGTTGGTAGAAAAAAACTACGAAGGCAGTACACCTGTTTCTCATACTTCAAAATCATCTTATTACAAATTAAATCAACAGATTGCCACACAATACTTCGCAGACGTTGCGCTATTTCTTGACAATAACAAAAAGATATACACACTCTGGAAGCAAGGATGTGAAACTCGTCCAATGGGAACGTTTAGAATTTCAAAAATATCATGACTTATACATTTGTAAACATATCTGCAGTAAAATTCAGCATCAACGGAAGGGAGTTATACAAGACTTTTATTCCTGTTTTGCTGAACGCAACTCAAATAAAGATACAAAGTGTTTATGACAGTCAAACAGTATTAGTACCTAAAGAACTCGTGTCTAATTTCACGGTTGACGGCAATACGTATGCAAACGCCACAGATTTAACAACTGCAATTTACACTGTTTTGTTTTCAAAAGAAGCGACAGCAGCTATTAGTAATGCTCAAATAGAGTTAAACCGTTTAGCGATTATCGACTTACAAAACAACAAGTCGGACGTAGGGCATACACATGATGGTCGTTACTATAAAAAATCAGAGATTGATGCGTTTATTGCCAATATTGTTTCGCAAAGCGATTTACTAGCTAAAGGAGAAGTTGACGGTGACCTTATAAAATTCAGAAAAGCCGATAATACACTTGTATTTTCTATCAATGCCGAATCATTCACAAGTCAAGGTACTTTGGTAGAATTCAGCAATGGAATTTTAACCCTAAAAAACGCAAAAGGAGAAACACTCTCCACAACAGCCGTCAAAGCAATAGAGTCTTATTACGACGAATTCAAATTTACTTCTGGAATTGCAGATGACTTAAGTGATTTAACACTTACAAACCCCTTTGAATTAGTTAAAACAACGGGGAACTTGTATTTTTTTGTTTCTAATGTTACTAACGTTGAAAATTTTGATGGAAGCAGAATATACATAAATGAGACAGAATTATTTAGCGACCTATCAGCACCTACAATTACAACGGCTTCATTCTATGCTTGGCAATTGACAATTCCTAATGAATCATTTATAGACGGAAACTTATACACTTATAATTTTTGGGACAGACGTATTCTGGGAAGCTCAGGCAGAAGAGTGATATACGTTGAAGGTAAGGAGTTCACTTACATTCCAATTATAGGGAATAACGGAACTACTTTTCAAGGTGGAGATATAATCGTTAACGGTTGGAAAGATCAAAACACATTTTGGAAAGAGGCTCAGTATGTATCAGGTGATGGGGCTTTTTTTCCTGCATGGAGTCAAACACAATAAACAATCATATAAAAACAAAAAAAAATGAAAACAGCAATCAAACTATTAATTTTACTCTTTGCCTTGAATTTAGGGGCTCAATCAACTTCAACCGCTAAAATATTCACAAAAGGAAACTACTTTATAATTGAGCAAAACGGCAAAGAATATCCCGGATCAAAAAAAGATGTTATAGTCTATAAAATAACACCGAGTAGTGAGTTCTATTATTTTAAAAATCTAATTAACTGGACAAATGACGGCTTAAAAATAGCGAACATGGTAGATGAGGCGGGGACACCTTACACCTTAGCAACTTGGGAAGCTTTTTATACAGAAAACTCTTCAAATTTTAGTAACGGCGGGGGGAGCGGCGTGGGGCTCAATTGGAAATCTGATACAAACGGAGGCTCATACAGCATCAATGATATTGTAAATTACAACGGGGTTTTATACAAAAATCTGACAGGAATGAATCTTGACACAATCCCAAGCTCAGACACTACAAACTGGGCACAAACAGATTCATATCTTGGTAATAAAACAATCCATTATAATACATTAAGTTTATCAGCCAATCCAACAAAAGAAACATTATCTAGTATAGTTTCAGTAACTTCTACAAATGCTACTTTTGTTTATGATGGGGTAGGAGCTACAATAACTACTAATTCATCATATTCTGGGTCTTATGATATTGAAGATGCTCTTACAGGAAACGACCATGCCACAGCTGGGCAAGGTACAGAAACTATTACCATAACTTTTGATAGCGATGTTAAATTCTCTAAAATGAGAGGGAACGGTCGTCCAATCGAGTACTACAAAGATCTCTCTATGACAGTGTATGACGCTGGTAATAATTCTTTGGCGACTGCTGTAGATACCACCACAACAGGTTCAGAATATTTTGACCTCGTAGTTACTCCTCAGGTAATAAGAAAGATAATTTTAACAGCCACAGATAGGGTAAGTACTAATCCAGGGGTAAATAACATAGAACTTTTTGGAGCGACGACAGGGGCTTTGGATATAACTCATATATTACACAATAACGCAGATATTCATATTGAAAACATAGGGGATTTATCGATTACTAATACAGATGTAAACGACGGAACAAATTTTTACATAACAAATACAACAGGGGCAGATAGAACTTTATCTTTTGTAGGATTTACAGGAGCCTTTCTAAGGAATGGTGGGGCAGAGGCAGATGTGAAAACAGGAGGCTTAACATTAAAATCTAATACTAGATACCTCGCTCATGTTACAGACAACTCAGGGAGCTTCTATTTCAATGCGACTGAGGCAGGGGGAAGTAATGAAGCCTATTTTGTGCAGGACTCACAGCCCACAGCTACCAAGGTTGGCGACAGATGGTTCAATCCGTTAACCGGCGAATACTACGAGGCGGTTGAATCTAGTGTAGATGCTTTTATTAAATCGAACGCTAAAAGATATTTGCTTTCCGATGATGCCAACGGAACAGGGACAGAACCCGCAGATTTAGAAGCAATCACGACTTGGCAAGATTTAACAATAAATAATAATGACGCTGCGATGACAGGTGTTACCTACAACTTATCTGAAAAAGCATTGCAAGTAGATACAACTGATGGGATTGTTTTCACAGGTGCTTTTGGAACAGGAGCAAAAAGTATATTCTCTGTGCTACAAAAAAGAGCAAGTGGCGATGTATACGGTAGGGCATTACAAATGACTACAGGAAACTATCTTATCGGTCATTGGAATGCACAAGGAGATGTAATACATATAGAGACTAGCCCCAGCGTTCTTACAGGAGGAAATAATTTATCTAAAAGAATATATGGTTTAGAATATCTCAACGATGCATCCCTTGTGTTTAGAGGAACAGGAAATGATATAAACACAACTGCAGGTTCTAATTCTATTAGTGGACTAACTACGGCTATAAATGTAGGGTCAGCAAACACAGAGTCTTCAGATGTTTATGTGCAGGCGTATGTAGAGTTTGATACAGCCTTAACCACCGCACAAAGACAAGACGTAGAAGGATTTCTAGCACATAAATTGGGCATAGAAGCAGATTTACCAGCAGGTCATCCACACAAAAGCGCTGCACCAACAACGTCTATCACTTGGGAACTTTTAGCAACCACAAAAGGTAGATTTAAAGATACTAGCGGCGATTTAGGAACAGCAGGGCAAGTACTTTCCTCTACTGCAACAGGGACGGACTGGGTTGACATACTCCCACGCATGACGCAAGTACAACGGGACGCTATTACAAGTC
>ENA-OQVM01003022-OQVM01003022.1-marine-metagenome-genome-assembly--contig:-NODE-3022-length-18719-cov-7.069681_pt1 | contig 18719 bp, 19 predicted proteins | sample MGYA00237776_ERZ505498 | MGnify/ENA primary metagenome ERZ505498 (study PRJEB26159, sample SAMN06265151) | marine metagenome | isolation source: Helgoland LTER site | place: Germany:Helgoland, sampling... | reverse complement strand
CAAATTTATTATTTAAATAACGAGTTTCAGCAGGATTGTTGTAATTTATTAACATAAAAGAATATTTCTTTTTTGTGGCATCTCTAAACATTTTTTTAAAATCTTTGTTAGACATAATTGCGTGATCATCTGCAACTTGGTCTAATTGCCTATTTGACATACTGAATAAAAATATAGCGTTAGCATTTTCTCGTATTGATGTTAATGCCGATGTGTATGATTGTAATGTAATAAATATAGAGCATAATACGTGACGACCGTTGCTAAAAATTCTATTAATAACACCGTATCTATTTTTTTTGAATGCTCCGCTGAATGCTATGTCATCTAAATATAATAAAACATTTCTAGGCTTTTCTTTATTGTCGATAGCATCTTTATAATCATTATAGATATTCTCATATAATTCTGATAATATTTCCTCATCGTAACCTGGGAACAAATTTTCCTCGGGTATTTTTTTAAATTTAATAAATCTTTTTAGTTTGTCATCTGAGCTTAATGAATTTGAGAAAATATAGATGTCGTCCGCAGCAAAATCTCTGCCGTAAAGATTTTTGTCAGAAAAAAGTGCCACTCCTAAATTTGTTTTACCTGAGGATTGAGAACGCCCGACCGCCATGCCTCTAAGGGGTAATGGTGGTAAGAAATCCCCTTTGTTGGTATAAAACTTTTCCCCCGTATCCCGAACCTTTCTAATGCGTAATTTTTTAGACATATGCTTAATAATATATAATTATATAATATTATTAAGATTATTTTATTATGGATTTTCTGAATCATAAAGTCCGACCGTTATAACTGATTTTCCGTTCATTTCTATCGGCACTAAATCGGATGTTAATACACGACATCTCATACCACGCATACCAATCTCCGAAGCATTACGGATAGAAACTTTATTCACATTCGCAGCCTCGTAAACAAGATTACCATTAGGGTCCTCCGTTTTAGGGATGGTTGCTAGGATTGATTTGCGCTCCGTGGTTTGTCCGTCGTAACTATCTAAATCTTGACTGAGAACCTCAATAACAAAATTATCATTTAAAGTTGCGGATTTAAAAGTTTCATCTGCTTGATATTGTAAATATGTGTAACTTCTGCCAGCATCAAATCCAGTTGTTGTGGCAGTTATATTCTTTACACTGATGGGATCTGTCGCGGGTAAAGTATCTTTCCCAGGTAATGGTAAATGTGATGACGAATAACCTAAATATCTCGCTAGGTCGTCTGGTAAATCGAGAAAGTTGCGGGATATATTAAATACCTGTGGTGGTGGGGATGGGACCGTTACTTCCAAATCGTGAGCATGACTTCCCGTAATTATTGGTAAGTTTAACTCAAATGGGTTTAACGTAATATGGTTGTTGTTTGCGGCCCCATTTCCTAAGATAACTTTGCCACGGACACCAGCATCAGCATCCGATAAGTAAATTATAAGAGGATATAATTTTCTCGTAACTGGTGCTACAGGATTTTTTAAATAGATAGATGAAATTACACGCTCATCAGTTTCCGTTCCCACTTTGGTATAGGTCATGAATGAAAGGACCCCAAGATTTATGCTCATACCAAATGTAGTGTTTTCAACAGAACTCGCTCCGACATAATCATAATAATGCGCTGACGCAATACCATCCGCAATTACAGCAGCTCGGGCAGTCGCGTAATCTGCTACACCATTAGTAATTGTCGCTACGTGCGGGAGCGTGTCCCCGTGTTTTTGACCGAGTTGAACTCCATACACAACGTCTGAAATCGCTGGCGTGCCTCCACTTGTGAAATCTTTAGTGGTAAATCCGAGAACACATCCAATAGCAGCATCATCCTGCGACCCGTTTGTGGGTTTTTCCCATATGTCTGCTTTCATGAAAAATTGACACTGACCCTCACTAACTGGCACTCCAGAGAACTGAGTGCCATTTGCTATAGCTACCTCTCCTTTTTTATGTTTAGCGACAAATTGCCCAGCCACCTCACCACGGGCCACGTTATCAACTGTAAAATCCGCTGTCCTCATACGCCGTGATGCGTTTTTGTATTCTATTGTAACTAAATTACTGCTTTTCTGAGTTGAGCATTTCCACTGCATGCCAACCTCTAGAGGCACACTACCAACTTTACCACCCGACGGGACATAGTTTGCGTCATCGAGCATTGACCCTACACTGTTATTTAATGCTAAGGTAATATCATCTAATAAATATTGAGTGTTTGGTTGAGTGTATGGCTGGTGTTTTAGCTCTGCTGGGACACTAATTCTTTCACCTTCGGATGCAGTTAATTGATATGTAATCTGGCTATTGCTTGAATCGATTGTAATTTCTTTAGGGGTCATTTTTAATGATGTGTTTAATAAGGCTAGTTGTCCATTAGGTTTTACAGTTAATTCATCTGAGAAATCATTCTCAAAAATGCTATCGGTTTCAGATACTAATCGGATTATTCTCATCTTTTATATTATAAAGAAACATTTTATTTATAATATAATTTTTATTAATCAAAAAAAACTGTAATAGGTGATTTTTTTTTAGCATAGACGTTTTTAAATAATGTAATTTCTTTAGTTATGGCTTGTTTCTTATAAGAAAATCGATGTAATTCACCCTCTAAATCAAAGTCATAAATTTCAGTTTCACCGATAACTATGATATTTTCTATATAACCAGTTTTTAAAGGACGCTTACAATATTTCAATTTCTTGATATTATCAATTATTAACACAGAGGCATACTTCTTCTTTTTTAAAAAATTGTTAAATAATAATGGATCTATTTCTCTTTCGATTTTAACGTTATTTATTAAAGAACATTTGTCAAATAAATCTTTATTCTTAGATGATACGTTACATACTTTATAACCGATGCTATTAGCGTAAAATGATAAAAATGGCGTTTCTTCTACCATGTCAATTAATACAGGATGCTCGCCGTATAATTCTTTAAAATCTCGTAGAATCTTTATGATTTCGGGTTTATATGTCTGCTCAGTTATTATTGATTCTATAGGATTTTTATTATTTATTAAAATTAAAAATGGTTCTTCCTTATAATGATGTATCTTGATAATATCCATTAGGTATATTATAATCATACATTTTTTTTAAATTAATAAGACGGTTTATTATGTCTGTTAATATTATAATGCCTATCATATATCAAAATGTTGAATTAAATTCTGATTGTAAAAAGAAAGAACGTCCTTTTACTGAAAAGGACCTATTCTGTGACTGTGGTAAAAAGAAAACTAAATCAAAAACTAAATCAAAGAAATCCGCTGTGTCGCGTCCGTAATATGAATATTGAAATTAGTTTTATATACTGTGCAGTGCCCTGACCTACTTTCAGTTCTATTATGAATACTTCCATTAGAGCTGTGAATATGTAACATTTTTTTAGTTGTATGTTTTGATTTTTTACAGAGTGGACAATAGAAAAATATATTTTTTTTGTTGATGGCGTCTGCCACGATATCAATTTTAATTAAAGTATGTGGATTCTCAATTGGAGTAATTTTCATTATTATATATACAGATAATAAATAATTTTATCTTTATATATTTAATAGTTTTTCTATATAATATTATTCGTTGGTTTTTTGGTTTTCGATATCAGATGCTACCTCCGATAATTGATCTGTAGCATCTTTAGTTTTCTTAAGGCAAGTTAAAATCTCGTCTTCAGTGATGGGTTCTTTATTCTTGATTTTTTCTATTAAACAAAATGCTAGATGGACTATGCCGTTGGATTTTCCAGATGATACACCCAGTATCTCTGATATTATTAATAACGCAGTTGGTATGATTGTCACGGCTACCCCAATAGCACCGCATGAGCCGTATAATGTCGTATCCATTTATGTATTATATTATAAGATTTTAATATATCTGATATATTTTCGAGATTTAGGGGGAAGCTAAGGGACGTTCCAAAACGGACACCGTCTTAGGAGGTTGGGTTTTTTGGATGTGTTGTATTACCTCTATTACTTATAAATTATTACTTACTATTACTATATTATTTACCTAATAGCATTTAGGATGATATTTATAAGAAAAGTAATAAAAATAAAATAAAAAATAAAAAAAAATAAATTTTTTTTATTTATATAGCGTTTGCTGAAAAAGCGTCCGAATCGTCCCTTAAACAAATTGTGGTAAATTCATACATCATAATATCTATGTATTTACGCATCAATAAAGGGAAATCACAAATAATACAAATTCACACAATTTTTTATAGACGATAATACAAATCTTCTATAATCCCTTAATATAATATTATATAAGTTTATACAAAATATAACATATAATATTATACTCTCTATTCAAATTTGGTTAACAACAGCCTCCATTAATTTAAAATGTTTTGTTGTTTTTCTGTGTCGGGCGATAACATTTCGGCCAACTTTAGACCCGCACTCACAAGTGATTTTTTCAGATCTGTTTTTTTTAATTTTTACAGAGTTAGCATCATCCCATTTTTTTTTAAATATCTTCTGTTTCTCAGCCCTCTCTTCATCAGAAATATAAGCAGATTGACTATTCAGTGTAGCATTATAAGACTCCATTACCTCACGCTCCTTGATATGTAATGCCATTTTGCTTTCACATGGGTATTGCAATATTGGTATCATACTCCACGCATCCCATCCGCCAAGACCTCGGATACATTTATAAACTTTGAGATTATGATTCGTAGAATTAGCATTATTACAGCAAGTCTTATGCTGTGCTTTTCTACTAATAAAAGAGCATGTGCTGCCGATATACATATCGTGAATAGACTTATTGTTACAAACGATTTTGTAGATTACTGAATTAGAATAGTTAGGCATAGTATTTTATAGTTATTAATAGTTTAATATCTTTAGACTAATATTAAAATAATTATTATTTATTTTAAAATCTGTGTTTATATTATAGAAATGAGCGAGAACCAGTCATTTGCGGCAATCCAATCATTAATGAATAACAACGAGATGCATAAAAACACGGTTTCGAATATTGATCAACTACGTGATAACTATGCCCAGCAGGCGGACGAGGAAAATAACAAAGTGGTTCAGGACATATCTGACGCATTTGGAACAGTGGTAACTGCTAAATCATTAGAGGGAACGGCAGATAAGTTAAAAAAGAAAATAATTGCCAAAACAGGTGACTTTGTCGGGGAAAGGATTGAAAAGGCGGCAGACAAAAGCGGTCTTGTTAAAACAGCAAAATTCGTAAATCGTTTACGTAGTGGTGGCATCAAAAAGGCTGTTGGCGGTGCTATATCTGACGCAAAAGAACTTGCAGAAAACACTGCTAAGCAGGCAATCGAAGACGGCAAAGCTGCGGTCGGTGACGCAGCAGAGGAGGCGGGTGGTGCTGCTAGGCAACTGGGTGAAGGAGCTATACAACATCTTGGCGAGCAGGGACGCAACATTATTGATATGTTTAGACGTGGAGCTGATGTTAATATAGACGCATTACATGACGCATTAAATCCATTTAAAGCATTAAGCGGTGACGCCCAGCGTGCTTTACAAGAGGGCGGCGGTGGTAGAGGAGCTGCTGATATCGAGGCACAGTTAAACAAACTTGCTGGGGCGGCGGTGGATAATTCTGATATTGGCGCGGGTGTGGCGGGCGAAGCGGAAGGAGCTGCGGCTATGCCTGAGCAAATTGTCAATAACGTAAAATCAATATTCGATGCTGGGTTATTTGAGGACGATGATATGGGATCGGGAGCGGTAGAACATGGAGCTGCTCAGGCGGCGGAAGAAGGAGCGGCACAAGCGGCAGAGGGTGGAGCCGCCGACGCTATACACGCAGCAGAACCAGTAGCCTCAGACGTATTAGATGGAGCCGCCGATGCCGCCAAAGGTGCCGCATCCGCTGCTGCTGATGCTGTTGCGGGTCTGGGAGAAGCAGGTGCCGAATCTGGTATCGTTGCTGGTGGCGAAGCAGCTACAGCAGCGTTAGGGGCGGTGGATGCCGTTGACCAAGAAATCCCCGGGTTAGATGTTATTACAGACCTCGCGACTTTGGCGGTGGGAGGAGCCACGGTAATTGCGGGTCAGTTATTTAAAACTCATTCTAGTGAGGATGCCCAAAAGATACAAGATGCCCAAGATAAGGCACAAGAGTCGGGACCTAATGTAGGTTACGAGATGGGTGACAAATAAATAAATTAATTGTTTTGTTTTTATAGATTACTTTGTATGAATTAATATAAATTTTGTATAAAAATAAAATCTCATTATACATTATATGACTGATATTGACGATGACATTTTTGAGCAAGATGCTGAACCCGAAATTATTGTAAATACTAAAGAAAAAAGCGAACCGATTACAATACCCACGCCAGAACCAGAGCCAGTTAAGAAAAAGAAACAGCGTAAAAAGCGTGAGTATACCCCAGAACAGAGAGCTGCCATGCTTGAAAGATTAAAAAAAGGACGTGAAAAATCCCTCGCGAAACGCCGAGCATTAAAAGAAGCGGGTGTCAAACGTGAATATAAAACCGAAAAATATATAGAAAAAACTCTCAAAAAAGAGGCACTTGAGAAAAAAACCGTTGTAAATAACTATTATTCAAATGATAAACCAGCATTAGATTTTGATACATTCTCAACATTCATGGATAAATATAATGAGAAGAAGATGCCTGTAAAACAACCACCTTTAGAAAAACCCAAACCCGCTGCGCCGATCCCCATCCCACCCAGAAATATAAAATACTGTGGAATTAATTTTTAAAAAAAATATTATTTGATAAATAAAATCTTATCATATTATATAAAAACATGAACCGATTTATTAAATATCAGTCATCCGAGGCAGGCAATTTCACAGCAACCAGAAACAACGTAACATTTCATATCCCAGCGGGGGATTACAATTTCTCAGAGTCATACGTTGAGCTTAGCATTTCAGTAGATGGTGAAACCTACGCAGACGAGGGGCAGGCGGGATGCGTGGCATTATTTAAGACTTTAGGGCGTGGAGGCGGTATTAGATGCCCACGTAATGAAACCATGGTCAGACGTGTGAGATTCTCAACTCAGGACCAAATGTTAGAAGATATTGACCGTGTTGACGTTTTACGCCAGACTCTTGGCACATACACCACAGACCCCGTTGAGCGTCTTGGCGAGAGTTACAAATCCCTCTCCCAGCCAATCCAGTATGGTCAGATGTCTACTGTTTTCAGAGATGCCTACACGCTCGGCACATCGGCACAGACGGCACGTGCTGTTGAAGCGAAAATTCAAATCCCGCTTAAGGATTTAATCGAACTCGGCAAAGAAACCGAGATGCCATTATCTCAGTTAGGAGCATCGAAATTAGAATTATTCTTAGAACTCGGCAACGTTGTATTAGATCCTACTCAGTCTGAGATTATTGGTCCAGAAGGTGGATTTAACCCAGCAGGGGGAACTACGGCAGAATTCACGGCGGCAGGCGGTAACGGCACAACCCAGACCGAATTTTTAATCCCTAGGTCATTCGCTGAAACCGAGGCATACGGTGATATTACCGAAGCGGGCACAGAATATCCTTTCTATGTTGGACAAGCGGTTACATTAGCGACTAACGCTGCCGCTCCTGTAGTTATTGTAGGTCCTAATAAAATTGTTTCTCTTATCCGTGCTGGCGACAATATCAAAGTAACATTCGCGACCGCTCCTTTCACCACACTTGCTGATGGCTCTGCTGCTGACGTTGTAATCACAATTACTGCTCCTGACACATTACCCACCAGCAAAGTTAAACAGGCGGCAATCGTATTATCTGAATACACGCAGCCCCTTGCTAAAGTTGATGAAATCCGCTACTCAACCTACACGACTGAATTAATGAGTGAAAGTGCTGAATCTATGTATCGTCAAACTCTTTTAGAACCAAGTGCTTTTAACGTGTTCTTATGTGATAGCACATCAACGCCGTTCTCAGCTGGCAGTAGTTGGGTAACCTACCGTCTATCGGTTAATAACCAGCCAATTTTAGACCGTCTTGCGGACGTAGGACCTGCTACACGTAACGGCGAGCATTATGAATTAATCGGCAGAGCTCTTGCTAACGGAGGTATGCCATTTAACAGTATCACCGAGGCGACATATAACATGGACGCTACATCTGAATCTAATGCTGAAGAAATAGCCCCAATTGATAATTTCGTAGTTGCCTCTGCCTCTACTGTCAAAATGATTGCTGCGCCTGTCCCTATGTCAACCGAAATGAAACCACTCCTTATAGAATTAAACGGTAATGCGGCTATTGGTCAGCTTGCCCTTTACAAACAAGTCTTAAGAAGTGTCAAATTGTAAAAAGTGTAAAAACATATAATATTAATTTTTTATAAAATAATCTTTAAAAAAATAATATATGCCTATTGTATAAAAAATGCCAATCAAATACCATCTTGTCCAGCCACAGAATCTTAAATCCACTTATGGTGAATTTGACCAACTCGACTTTGATTTAGTCAACCTCGGCAAAATTAAATTAAACACAGTCCGCTTTTGCTTTAGCATTACCACCCCTACTGGAGCCCAGGGCGAACTCCTAGCAAACACAACCACGAAACGTAATCTTTACTACGATAACCTAGCGGGTGGTCACACATTCATAGACTCCATCACGACTGAATTTTCAGAAGGTAAAAAGGCAGGTGTTATAGAAAATATCCAATCTTACCCACGCTATGCCAAGATGGTTGTATCTGGCACTCAGTCTGGATTAGATCAGCATAACTCGTCTGCCGTTGTAGAAGGACGCGCGGCATGCCTCAACGGTGTAAATAACTTGTTACGTGGTGAGACGACTGGTCTTTCTGCCGAAGGCGTATATCCCGCCGACTCTACACACCGTGTCCCATCATTTGCCGTCAAACCGAGATTTTGCTTAAACTCTGCGACCGCCTCAAGTGGAGCCCCCGAACTCTCGATGCGTCAATCTGGTAGCGTCCGTGTATCCATCCGCCTAGCGAGAGATGCCCACGTTTTCTTTGGTCAGGATGCCGTAGGTGTATCATATGCATTATCTAACTGCCGTTTAACATACATGAGCACCATGGATGATGGCAAGGATGAAACCGTTTTCATGAACACTAAAATTAACATCAAAAAATCAATCAACGCCAACGCCACGCAGATGAGCGTCCGCATTCCAGCGGTTTGCCAAGCAGTAAGCGCTACTTTCTTAGACCAAGCAAAGCAGAACGATACTGCTAACACCAACACACTTTCTCTCCAGCGTCCCGAGCAGGTTTCACGCATTATCTTCAGTTTTAACGATTCCCTTAACCGCCTCATCTCGTATGAACTTGACCAAGAGATACCTATACTCCATCATTATTTAAGAAGTTTCAAATCGGAGATTGATGCTAACCAGTCCTCTATTGGATTATTAAAATCTAATGATTCCTATGGCGTAGGCGTAAATTTCAATCAGTTTGTAAATCTTGAGAACCAGCGATTTGGCATAGAATTACAGTCACAAGTAGGCTCGTCAAACAAAGTTTACATTATGTATGCGTATTTCCATTCTCTCATCCAAGTTTAATTTAAGAAAAAAACATTAATTAATATAATATTTTTTAAAAAAATAAAATATTTTATTATAGTATAAAAAGATGCAATACAACTCTAGTATTCGTAGCCGCCTTTTAGAACCCGTATTAGACTTAGCAGATGACCGATTAGAATTCAGATTTGCCGCAAATGAACTTTACAAGACTAACATGCGTCTTATGAACATGGGATATGTTGGATCCGCTGCGTCTGACCTTAACCCCAAAGCAGGCATTCTTGCTATGATTGAAGAGGTTACCCTTTATGATAATAACCAGATTTTAGACACTATCCGTCCCGCATACAATTTCTTATCTTTTAAATCAAATCTTGTATCAAACCGTAAACAGATTGGCATGAAAACAACATTAGTAGGTAGTTTAAAAAACACATCAACCACAGAGATCGGACAGTTATCAAACATACTAGCACCGCCCCCAGTAACCGAGGATAGCACCACTACTGGTAATTTCACCATCAACCTCCGTGATATTCTTCCAATCTGCCGAGCATCTGATTACATGCCAACTCAAGTATTTAAGAACCTCCGCTTAGTTGTTGTATTTAAAAAAGGAGTCGAAACGGTTTTAACTCAGGATATTACCGCCGCCGAAGGCACAACGAAAGCAAACCCTCTTTTAGCAGTTGACATGGTAAACAATCCCAGCGTTGTTGAGGATGTGCTTAAATCTTTCAGAGGTGTTGGATTTAACGCTATAGAATATGATTCATTTACCGACGGTGCTAATAGCTCTGCCGCTGGCATACAGACGACAGTCAGCAAACGCCTTTTCGGTTTAGATAATAAATTCGTCAACCGCATGTTAATTTACCGCTCCCCTCTTCGTGTAGCCGATTTGATTGATGAAGATAATCAATTAATATCCGCTGGTCTTGTCCGTGCTATTGCGAACGTAACCCCGACCTACCAGATTTCATTAAACGGTTCAAATATGTTTGTTAATTCAATCACAGAATCTGCGGAGGTCACATCGATGACTCACGACACGTGGGGTCAGTTTGCGACATCTATTGTAAGCAACAAATTCGGGACATTCGGTTACAAGATTGACGATGGTGAATTTCTTGCCGAACCAGTATCCGCCGCCACGGTAAAATACGCTGACAGTAACACCTCGTCTGATGGTTATTTCGGTTGTATGATACAGAACCGCATCCAGTCGTTAGAGGTCAGCGTTGGTCGTTTCCAGAGGTCTGCTCCTGCTGCTGCCGTTAATGCCGACTCAGTCCTTAATCAAACCCAACTTGTCAACATATGGGCAGAAGTCCGCAAATCGATTGTTGTTGATGCTAAACTCGGTTACGTCGTAATTTACAATTAAACAATATAAATAAAATATCCCCTTATATTAATATATATAAGATGATACGTCAAACATATTTAGAAGCAAGGCAAGAGGGGTCTATGACATCTCAGGGTGTGTTAAATGGTGACTATACCACAATATTAAATCAACCGTTAGTTATATCCGATGGAGATGAACTTAGTTTAGAAAAAGCATTCGTCGATACAATTGATATTACAGATAATCACATATTAATTGACGAAGATATAACAACAAGTATAAGTTATTACACATATGCTGATATGGGTGGATGGGGTGTTAATATTAACGTGGGTCAGAAACAAACAGCCTTAAGTTTTTTACAGAGGTCTAGATTTTACAGCACAGCACCGAATAGTCCTTTCACATCTGGACAAGACAAAGGGGTTTTATGTCAATTTAAAAGAAGCTCATACCTAGCAGATTATGAAATAGTAGGAGTAGTTACATTTAGAGCAAATACGATTGCTATCCCTACTTTCTTGGGAGGTAATATTACTGTAAGTTATAATAGTTTTGATAATGTGCGACGCACGAACCAATATCAATTACCTGAGCAACCAAGTAAAGCATTAGGGACTAATGACACTAACACATTCTTTATAGGTTTGGGGACGAATGAATTTCCTCAGATGGTTGTAAGTAAAACTAACCCCGATATTAGAGTGACAGATGCTGACTCACTTAAATATAATGTCACATTCGTAAGCTCAGACGGCTCTAATGACTTTCGTGGTGATACATTAATACCGACCTTAAGAACAAAGACCTTCAATATTAAAAAGGGGCGTTATAATCCAGAGGGCATAGTAAATGAAATAAATTCCTCTACGGGGGGGATTGCTGGATTACAAGGCACGACTCCTATAGACCCCAGTCCTAATATTCAATCATTATTTAAAACACCCTCATCAGATGTATCGGATGATTTAGGTCCTCATTTTCTAACAACAAATGATTTCGTGCCAATGGGTGAACTGGCGGGGACAGACAACGATAGATTTTATGATAGGTATTTTTTTGTCCATAATAATGGTTTGACATATCAAATATTTATGTATGAATTTCTGAACTCTGCGGACAAAGGGGCAATGATGGGGTCATCTCAAGGGATACAATTTGAATATGACTCATTAACATCAAGCATAAATATAATAGCAATGCATTCTCCTTTATTTATTCCCGCATCTAGCTCTAATACCACACCCATAAATCTAGGATTTAATTATCAAGTTTCATACGTTGATGATGGATCAGCAGGCGCTGATTCAGTGCTGACCCCATATATTATAAATGATAGTAGGAATGTCCCTCCCCTACCAGACCAAGGTATACGAAACACATATCAAACGGACTTAGGTGGAGTTTTTATTTCCGATTTACAGCCACGCTCATTTTGGGAGAGTCTGGGATTTAATGTGCCACAAATATCGGCGAATCCTATTTATAAGCTAATAGAGGATGGATATGCTGTATCTGGGATTACTGGCCCAGACGTAACAACGAGTCCTATGGGTAATATTGATTTACCACAGTTTGATTTAGAAATTACCAAAAATTTAACTGGTAATTTTGTTGATATAGCATCTATAAGAAGTCTTTCTAGTTTTAATAATTATGTTAGAGCCCCTGATGTAAATACTGGTATGGATGACAATCTCGGCATAGGATTAAATATGTTTGCGTCAAGTATTACCAATACTTTTAAAATAGAAGCGGATAGTAGAATCACCGGATCCGAATTAGATTCCGCTTATTATTTAGTAGAGGTTGACCTCCATCAAAATAAACTGCTTGATGCTGATGGTGGTGAAAAACGCACAATAGCTGGTATCATAAATAGATTTTATTCTATTTCATCGTATACAGCATTAGAAGGAGGATTCACATATATTCACAGAGGTGAACCCATGATTATAAATTCATTACATATTAGAATATTAATGCCTGATGGGACCCTAGTTAGAAGTCTTGGGTCTGATAATGCTGTGTTTTTAAAACTGGTAACACGCATACAAGAACAAATACAGAATATTAAAAAACCTACGAAATAAATATCTGTGTATATTATATAAAAATGCCGATGAACGCTTATATGACTGCCTTGAGTAAAGCCCGTAAATCAAAAGCAAAATCGTTTGTTTATAAAGGAACGACCTACGTAATGGGTAAAACTAAAACTGGTTTGATTATTTACAAGAAAAAATAGAGAAAAATATTATCATAGTATATATTATAATAATGTTTGGTCTTGATACTGTTAAACGTTTGATATGGGGTGATTTAGAAAAAGATATTGTCCGCAAATGGGCATCTGAAAAAATAGAAAAAGAAAAGAAACACCAAGAGTTTATAGAAAAATGCAAGACAACACCATCATTCTCAAGATGTGTTATAGATAATGGCACATATCAGAGAATCAAACACACTGAAGATAAACCCGTAGAAAAATCTCAAAAACAAAAGCAGCAATTAAAATCGTATAGAGATGCCGTCGTAAATGAAATATAATTATACGAGCATATAGTATAATGGAGTTGATAAATGGGGATTGTTTGCAAGAACTTAAGAAAATAGACAGTAATTCTATCCAACTTGTTTTAACAGACCCACCTTATAATATTGGTTTTAAAAATCTGGAATGGGATAAAGTGCCTAATTATATTGATTTTATGACTAATATTTTTAAAGAATGTTATAGAGTTTTAAAAAAAAATGGTTCGTTATATTTTTTTCATAATGATTTTAAACAAATATGTGAATTACAAATAGCAATAGAGAAAGAAACTAATTTTATTAATCAACGATTTATAACCTTAACGAAAGATAGCTATGTTTTAAAATTATATCCTAAGTGTAAGTCTTTTATTAATTGTTGTGAGTATTTACTTATTTATACTAAAGATGAAATGCGAGAAACTAAACAAATAGAATATTTTAAAATGATACATAAAAAAATAGGATTAACCAAAAGTCAAATTAAAAAAGATATACCATTAGCAGACCACGCTTTTAGAGTATCTAAAAATAATTTTTCGTTACCAACAGAAGAAACCTATAAAAAAATAATAGATAAATATAATTTAAAAGAAACTATACCACCAAGTGAATTAAAAACATACAAGGAACTAAATTATATTTATAATGGTAAAGCACAACCTAATTATTTACATTATAATTTTAATAAAAAAATAACTAAACACCCTTGCGAGAAACCTCAAGAATTACTATTAAACTTAATTAAAACTGCTTCTAATGAGGGTGATACTGTTTTAGATTGCTTTATGGGGTGTGGTTCAACTGGGATTGCTTGTAAAATATTAAATAGAAAGTTCATAGGTATTGAGAAGGATAAATTATATTTTAAAAATAGTTGTATATAATATATAATGAAACTATTAAAAGTATTAAAATATGTTGATACCGAATTAATGAATTTTTATTTTGAGAGATACGATTCCGATGACTTAGAACAATTAATATATTGGTTAAGTAAATCTGATAATTCAGAAAATGATATTATAGAAATTTTCCAAGATTACGTTATTTTTATTCATGCTTATAATATGTTTCTTGATAAATGCGAATAGTTTATATTATCTTTGTTTATAATATAAATGGTTTTAAAAGACTTACGTAAATCGACTAGAAAGACGAAAAAATATATGATAACGCTTTATCATCATAAGACTGGTAAAAAAATACGCGATATTCATTTCGGAGGCATACGAAGTAACGGCATCCCATACTCTCATTACAAAGATACAACGGGGCTAGGATTGTATACTAAATATGATACACTCGATAAAAAGAAACGGACTGCTTATTATAAAAGACACAATAAGTCCTTTGGACGATACTCAGCAGATGCCTTAAGTAAGAAATACCTATGGGGTAAATGACAAAATAGAGCAAAAAGATAACTTTATCTTCTTTTATTATGTATTAACAAGAGGACAAGGTGTAATTAAATATTTAATTACACCTTCCAAGGAGGTTAATACATTATAATTAGTTATAATATTATCTTTTTTGTGGTATTTGTCGTTTCTACATATATCTGAGCAATTGGCACATGCTCTAAACTAAAGATACATCTCCAAATTTTAACAAAAGGATCCGTCAACCAAGCTCCATAAACATAATCACGAGGATTGAATTCTTTACCGTTGAGATATTTCATTTTATAATATAAACATAGATTTTTATATTATACAATTTTTTAATTGACCATACTAATATCATTAATCCGACCGCCTTCATTATAAAATGAAGTATCTAAATGTAAATCTCTACCATCTGTCGTTATTGAGTGTGTGTATTTAGTTTCATAAGATAAATCAGCAATTCTTTTTTGGAATAGGATTTGGTTATTGACGCTGTCGTGTCTAATTCTAAACCAATCGCCAGATATATAAGAACAGTAGTAACTCTCCATATATGCCGATGTTCCAGTAAAATAAACCTCGAATGGTGTTACATCTCCATAATCTACATCATCATAGGTCAAACCCACTTTAATATCTTTACCAGACTGTGCCATTTGAAACTGGACATATCCTTCACCTTGACCGTTGATATATTCAGTAGATGATGTACCAGCATTCCAACCATCACCGCCACTTATTTTTCTAATAGTGTTATTTGTCAATTCCTCTATTACACCACCCGCTAATTTTTTTCGTTTTAAAGATGCTTCTGTAATTTGTAGGGTATCACTAACCGTATCTAATTCTATATAAGTGATTGCGTCGGTAAGCACTCTAAACCTAGAAATAGTATTAAAAGGCACATCTACTTCGTTTGTAATATCATTATTATGGGTCAACCACTGGACATTAGCAGAGGTTCTTAATTTTACGGTTAAACCTTCTTCGGTATCACCTCTCACGATATTAACTTCGTATATTTCATTAGGTAATGTTGTAATTGTTTGTTTAATAGAAACGGCCATTCCGTAACCTTGTAATATACCATTAGTTAATTGAGATGCGTCCCAATTCCCAGATGATTTAGTCCAATTATCCAGAATAACTCCTCCATCATCCATAGGTGGTAATGTTAAATGTGGATGGTCGCTTATACCATCTAATAGTAAATCACTATTTAAATTCCATTTATGAGCAAGGTATCCTTCAACTTTAGCAATATCTGCGTCATCTAAATAACTATCAAATAAAATTAATTCACCGAGATTACCTCTAAATCCAGTCCTATACCAATCGCCGATTGGGGTGTCCCCGATACCATTTACTCCCATCCCACCACCATATCTATTTGATTTTACCACTAAAACACTTAACTCGTGCGGGATTTTTTGACCGCCGTGTGTAGATGGATTCCTAAATCCGTTAACATATGCTCTGTTACTCTCGTGTCTTGCTAAACCGTTATTAAACTTCCATAGATAAGCACCATTATCTCTAAAAAAGGGTCCTATGGCTTCAGAATCACTTAACATAGCGTTCATACTTGTCCCAGCATCTCTATTAAATACCCAAAAAACCGTTCTAACACCTTCTATACGAGTAGCGGCTTCTAATTTATCTGGTGGTCCATTATAATGAATTGTTTTTAATCCGTTAGCGTCTGTTTCTAATGTGGGACTTCCGGTATGCGTCATAATATTGCCTTGTCCGGATTTATCAGCCCAAGTAGTCGGCACACTTGTTAAATCACTAGCATCTATCCATAACTGCATACCATCAATTGAATCTGGCGTCCAAGGGACTGCCCCACCTACTCCAGTTATAGAAGTGTTTTGTAATTGTTCGTCAAATACTATTTCTTGTTTATTAATATATGTAATATCTGATACTTCTCCACTACCTATATTTGTTAATGGTGAATATGCCTCTAATTGTGCTATTCTTGCTAAAATATCATCTAATCCTGGGACTGTGCCTTCTGGACCTTGTGGTCCAACAATTCCATTACTAGGTCCTTGGGGTCCTTCTGGACCTTGTGGTCCTATCGGTCCTTGTGGTCCTTGCGCTCCGTCACCGCCTAGGATGCCGTCCGCACCAATCAAACTGTTGAGCCACTCACTTTCAGTTCCTACGAATCCGTTTTGAACTGCTACAGTATAAGCACTATCCCCGTCGGCTGGACCCTGTGGTCCGACTTCGCCTCGCTCTCCTTGTTCGCCTTGTGGTCCAGGGACTGTAGAATCTGCTCCAGTCAAACCAATTGGACCCTGAGGTCCAGGGACTGTAGAATCCGCGCCAGTCAAACCAATTGGACCCTGAGGTCCAGGGACTGTAGAATCTGCTCCAGTCAAACCAATTGGACCCTGAGGTCCAGGGACTGTAGAATCTAAACCGTCGCTGCCAGCTGGTCCCTGTGGTCCAGCTACTGTAGAATCAGCTCCGTCTTCTCCAGGCGGTCCCTGTGGTCCCGTAATTGATTCTCCAGGCGGTCCCTGAGGTCCCGTAATTGATACGCCCTGTGGTCCCTGTGGTCCAGTAATTGATTCCCCAGGCGGTCCCTGTGGTCCAGGGACTGTGGATGCTGCTCCTACTAAAGTAGCTAACCATGCTGACTCATCGCCCTCAAAACCGTTACTAACCGCTGATTGATATGCCGACTTACCGCTATAAACATTAATATCTCCGTGTTCATGATGGTGGGGATGTAATTGATGCGGGGCTAAATTATAAAAATACTGATTGCTCATTTATATATATTACAAAGATTTTAATTCTTTAGAAAATTATTTTTTAGTTAATAAATAATTATTATTATATATGTATTATATAAATGGAGTTACATGACTTAATCCGAAAATACAGACCTAATATCAGGGAAATCACAATTAATAATTATATCAAATATTTAAATAGAATTTCTAAACACTTTACTAAAAAGAATCTCACAGTTGACAATATTAAATTATTTAAGAAATCAAAAGAAGTAATTGATTATTTATCTGAATCACCACTCTCTACGCAAAAAGCACTAATAGCATCTATATTAGTCATATTAAATAACGATGATAAATATGCTACTCCGTTAAACGATTACCGTGTCTATTTAGAAGTTATAAATTCTGAATATGAAAAAGATAAACAGAAAAAACAGAAAAATATATCTGAATCCAAAAATTGGGCTACTATGAAAGAAATAGAAAATGTCCGTGAGCAATTAAAAAAAAAGGTCGATAACCGTGATTTATTTAAGAAGTCAAAACTCAAGCAAAATGAATATGACCTATTGCGTAACTATTTAATATCCGCTTTGTATACTTATAAACCACCGCGCAGAAATATATATCGTTTAGTAAAGTTTATTTCTAAAAAGTCCTATAATAAATTAAAGGACTCTCAATTAAAGGAAAATTATTTGGTGTTTAATAATCGTGAGATGTTTTTACATTTCGGCAATCAAAAGTCATCTAATTTTAATAACCAGATTTTACAAATCCCCAAACCACTCAAAAAAATAATACGATTATATATGTCACATCCTATGATTAATACTGATGATAATGAATTGTTTATTAAATCATTTAGTGGCAAACAATTATCAACCCAGCAATTTACAAACATTATGAGTAAGATATTCACTATTGGGGATCGGCATATCTCAAGCAGTCTTTTAAGAAAAATCTACGTGTCTGAAGTAATACAACCACACGCGGATATTGTTAACGAGGCTGCGGCTTCCATGGGTCATTCATCAGCTGTGGCAAATAAACATTATACTAAAAAATAAATTGGTGGGTGCTAAGGGATTTATTTTTTGGGATGCGTCTTAGCAGGTCGAGTTGTGGGATGGAGATATATTACTACTCTTACTAATAAATATTAT
>ENA-OQVM01003009-OQVM01003009.1-marine-metagenome-genome-assembly--contig:-NODE-3009-length-18785-cov-6.800086_pt1 | contig 18785 bp, 19 predicted proteins | sample MGYA00237776_ERZ505498 | MGnify/ENA primary metagenome ERZ505498 (study PRJEB26159, sample SAMN06265151) | marine metagenome | isolation source: Helgoland LTER site | place: Germany:Helgoland, sampling... | reverse complement strand
TCTGGCGTGCAGTTTTCATTGTCACTCATTGCGCTCAAGGCGTTGCCGGTACTGATGCTGGGCGGCTTTACGTCGATCCCTGGAGCCATTGTAGGTGGTTTGATTATCGGCGTGGGCGAGCAGTTGTTCGAATACACGATTGGCGGGCCTTACCTTGGCGGTGCCACGGAAAACTGGTTCGCCTATATGCTGGCGCTGCTATTCTTGGTGTTCCGTCCGCAAGGTTTGTTCGGGGAGAAGATCATTGAACGTGTTTAATTGCCCTGACGAATTAACGTGCCAGAAACGGAGAACGTGCTGATGTTTTATCGTGAAGCCGGTGATTTCAAAACGACCTATAAAGAGGACAATCAGACCTTCCCGATTGCCTTTGACCGCTATCGCTATTGGGCCGTTCTGGCCGTCGCTTATTGCGTCATTCCGTTTATGATCAACGACTATTGGGCCAATGCGATTTTGGTGCCGTTCCTGATCTATGCGATTGCCGCAATCGGGTTGAACATTCTGACGGGCTATTGCGGTCAGGTCAGCCTTGGTACGGGCGGTTTCATGGCCGTGGGTGCCTATGCCTGCTATAAATTGATGACTAGCTTTCCCGACGTGTCCATCGTGATCCACATCATTCTGGCCGGTGGTATCACTGCGATAGTTGGCGCTGCATTTGGTTTGCCAAGCCTGCGCATCAAAGGGTTCTACCTTGCCGTTGCAACGCTGGCCGCCCAGTTCTTTCTAGTCTGGATGTTCAACAAGGTAGCGTGGTTCTACAACTACTCCGCATCCGGCCAAATCTCTGCGCCAGAGCGTTTGGTTCTTGGCGCGCCAGTGACGGGCCCCAATACAGAGCCTTGGGTGCAATATATGATTGCATTGGTGTTCTGTACGCTCTGCGCGATCATCGCACGCAATCTGACGCGCGGCTCATTGGGCCGGTCTTGGATGGCGATCCGCGATATGGATATCGCGGCCGAGATTATCGGGGTGAACCCGCTCAAGGCGAAACTGACAGCTTTTGCGGTGTCTTCTTTCTTTATCGGTATCTCGGGTGCGCTGTTCTTCAGTGTATATCTGGGTGCCGTCGAAGTTGGCGAAGCCTTCGGTATTCAGAAATCGTTTCTGGTTCTCTTCATGATTATTCTGGGCGGACTTGGCAGTATCTTTGGCAGCTTTGTCGGGGCGGCATTTCTTGTTTTGCTTCCGGTTCTGCTGAAAGTGATCGGTGTGGATCTGTTGGGTTGGCCCACTGATCTGGTCAGCCACTTGCGCTTGGTGATTATCGGCGCATTAATCATGTTCTTCTTGATCAAAGAACCGCACGGGCTGGCGCAGCTCTGGCGGGTCGCAAAGGAAAAACTGCGGCTTTGGCCGTTCCCTTATTAGGGCAAAACCAATCTGCGGGGCTTGCCCTGCGAAATGACCGGGTGAACCCGGCAATTGTTCGGATCAACCAATGGGAGGATATATCCGATGAAACTTAAGACACTTGGGGCGCTGGCCCTGACGGCAGCGCTTGGCGCGACCACTGCCACAGCTGAATTGGTCATTCCTGACCTAAGCTATCGCACCGGTCCTTATGCGGCAGGTGGAACACCGTTTTCTGATGGCTATCAGGATTACTTTAACCTGCTCAACGCGCGTGACGGTGGCATTGGCGGCGAAGCGATACGCATCATCGAATGTGAAACGGCCTATAACACGGAAACTGGTGTTGAGTGCTATGAGAGCACGAAGGGTGAAGGTGCCTTGGTCTACCAACCACTCTCCACAGGTATCACGTATCAGTTGATCCCGCGTGCGACGGCTGACGGTATCCCGATTCACACAATGGGCTATGGCCGTACCTCTGCTGCAGATGGTGAGACATTCAATTGGGTGTTCAACTATCCTGCCAACTACTGGGACGCAGCATCTGTGATGGTCAACTACTTGCTCGATCAGAACGACAACAGCCTTGAAGGCAAGAACATTGCGCTGGTCTATCACAACTCTGCCTACGGCAAGGAGCCGATTGCAACGTTGAACGCGCTGGCAGCAAAACACGGCTTTTCGCTGAGTGAACTTGCCGTCGATCATCCCGGTCAGGAACAAACCGCCCAGTGGCTGCAAATCCGCCGCGAGCGTCCTGACTATGTTCTGATGTGGGGCTGGGGCGTGATGAACCAAGTCGCTGTTCAGGAAGCTGCAAACATCAACTATCCGATGGATCAGTTCATTGGTAACTGGTGGGCCGGAGCCGAGCATGACGTCACCCCAGCGGGTGCTGCTGCAGACGGCTATCTGTCGCTGAACATGAACCGCGTGGGCGACATGCCAGTACTGGCCGAAATCCAGTCAATGGTCCTTGATGCCGGCAATGGTGCCGGTGACGGTTCTAACGTTGGATCGGTTCTTTATGTCCGCGGCATGTATGCAGCGATGCTTGCAGCCGAGGCGATCGCGACAGCGCAGGACATCCACGGAGTCGCAGACATTACACCTGCAATGATGCGTGACGGTATGGAAGCGCTCAACATCACGAACGCACGTATGGAAGAGCTCGGCATGCCGCTGGTTGGCCCAGAGTTCGGCGTGTCATGTGAGAACCATGGCGGGTCCGGCCTTGGCATCGTTCAGCGCTGGGATGCAGCGGCAGGTGCGTTTGTTGCTCTGACCGATTACATCGAGCCAGACAACAGCGTGACTGCGCCTTTGATTGAGGCGGATGCGGCAGCATTTGCGGCCGAGAACAACATCACACCTGGTTGCCTCTAGGGGAACCCGGCTTTGGCGGCGGGCGTTTCGTCTGTCGCCAAGGCTCATCTTTAATGCTGGAGTTCTGGCGCGATGCTTGACAGTGCAAAGACCGAGACCTTGCTTGAGGTCAATAATATTGAAGTCATCTACAACCACGTGATCCTTGTGCTCAAAGGCGTATCCTTGTCGGTGCCAAAGGGCGGTATCACCGCTCTGTTGGGGGGCAATGGCGCTGGTAAAACGACAACGCTGAAGGCGATTTCAAATCTTCTGCATTCCGAGCGTGGTGATGTGACCAAGGGCAGTATCCATTATCGCGGAGACCGCGTGCAGGATTTGTCACCCGAGGCACTGGTCAAACGCGGTGTTGTCCAAGTGATGGAAGGCCGGCATTGTTTTGAACACCTCACTGTTGAAGAAAACCTGCTGACGGGCGCGTACACCCGCCGCGACGGCAAGACGGCCGACGCACTTGATATGGTTTATGAATATTTCCCCCGCCTGAAAACCCGCCGCAAATCGCAGGCTGGGTACACATCGGGCGGTGAGCAGCAAATGTGCGCCATCGGCCGCGCTTTGATGTCCAAGCCAGAGACCATCTTGCTGGATGAGCCGAGCATGGGCTTGGCCCCGCAACTGGTCGAAGAGATTTTTGGCATTGTGAAATCACTGAACGAAAAAGAGGGCGTATCGTTTCTCTTGGCCGAACAGAACACCAATGTCGCGCTGCGTTTCGCGCATTACGGCTACATTCTGGAAAGTGGACGGGTGGTCATGGATGGTACTGCCGCTGATCTGCGCGAGAATCCGGATGTTAAAGAGTTTTATCTGGGCATGTCCGAAGAGGGCCGCAAATCGTTCCGCGATGTCCGGTCCTACAGGCGCCGCAAGAGGTGGCTGTCATGAGCAGTTTGGACCAGATTGAAACGCGTTCGACCGATGAGCGCGAGGCGGATCAGCTTGCGCAACTGCTGCCGCTTCTGGCGCGCATTAGTGCGAGTGAAGGAAACTGTTTGACAGGCGCTGACAAGGTGCAATCGCTTGCTGACCTGCACCATCTTCCGGTCCTACGGAAATCTGATCTGAGCAAGTGGCAGGCGGAAAACCCGCCTTTCGGCGGCATCCCGACAAGCGGTGTAACGCGTCTGTTTCAATCTCCCGGGCCGATCTATGAACCGGGCGGTTCAACGCCTGATTGGTGGCGGTTCGGGCGGTTCCTGCGTAGCCTTGGGATTGGTGCAGGCGACGTGGTGCAGAATACGTTTTCGTATCATTTCACCCCCGCAGGCGCGATGTTCGAAAGCGCGGCCACAGCTGTTGGCGCAAAGGTTTTCGCGGCAGGACCAGGACAGACAGAATTGCAGGTGCGTGCGGCTGCCGATCTTGGTGTGACGGTGTATGCAGGAACTCCTGACTATCTGGGCGCGATTTTGACCAAAGCCGATGAGATGGGTGTTGATCTAAGCCACATCACAAAGGCTGCCGTGTCAGGTGGACCGCTCTTTCCTGCAGTGCGTGCGGCTTATGCGGCGCGTGGGATCACCTGCCTGCAATGCTATGGCACCGCTGATGTCGGGCATATCGCCTATGAAACGCTGGCTGATGCGCCGATGGTGGTTGATGAGGGCGCGATTGTTGAAATCGTGACACCCGGCACGGGTGACCGTGTTGCTGATGGCGAAGTGGGCGAGGTTGTCGTTACCGCGCTGAACGCCGATTATCCGCTGATCCGCTTTGCAACCGGTGATCTGTCTGCTGTGGTGCCGGGGCAGTCTGACTGTGGGCGTACCAATATGCGTCTGGCTGGCTGGAAAGGCCGAGCCGATCAAGCGACCAAGGTGAAGGGCATGTTTGTGCGTCCTGAACAGGTGGCCCGCTTGGTTGAACGGCATCCCGAAATTCACCGGGCACGTATCGAAGTCGGCCATGACGGCAAGACGGACACCATGCTGGTTAAGCTGGAAACCGATGGCACCGATGTCGATGCCTATGCAGCGTCAATCTCGGAAGTCCTGAAGTTGCGCGGAGAGGTCGAAACCGTCTCCGTCGGTGGATTGCCCCGAGACGGCGTGGTCATTGCCGACCTTCGAGGAACAGGCTGATGCAGGCTGCAGACGTATGAAACTCGAATCAGGTACGTCAGCCGTCGTAACGGGCGGTGCATCTGGGCTGGGTGCGGCTGTTGCTGCCGCGCTTTGTGCGCAGGGCATCAAGGTGGCATTGCTGGATCGGGACGTCGACAAAGGCACAGGCTATGCCGCCGAAATTGGCGCGCTGTTTTGCGAAACGGATGTCACTGATGCGGCCTCTGTCAGTGCGGCGCTAGAGCAAGCGCGGGCGGCCCATGGCCAAGAACGCATCTGCGTGAATTGCGCGGGGATCGCGCCAGCGGCCAAGACAGTATCGCGTGGTCTGGCGCATGATCTGGCGCTGTTCCAAAAAACCATCAACATCAACCTGGTTGGCAGCTTTAACGTGGCCTCCCAAAGTGCCGCTGGCATGGTGACTGCTGAGCCGATTGGAGAAGAACGTGGTGTGATCATCCACACGGCCTCAATTGCGGCCTATGAGGGGCAGATGGGGCAGACGGCCTATGCCGCATCCAAAGGCGGGATTGTGGGCCTGACGCTGCCAATGGCGCGTGATCTGGCGCGCGATGGTGTACGGGTTATGGCAATCGCGCCGGGGATTTTCGGTACGCCGATGGTGACCGCGATGAGCCAAGAAATTCAAGATGGTTTGGCTGCCGGTATTCCTTTTCCTTCACGCTTGGGCGATCCTGCGGAATACGCGGCCCTTGCGCTGCATATCATAGAAAACGCATTCCTGAATGGCACGGTTATCCGTCTTGATGGCGCGACCCGGCTGACAATGAGGTAGAGATATGGACTTTGCTCTGAGCGAAGAACAGACATTGATTTTCGATATGGCCAAAGCCTTTGGCGAAGAGCATATCGCCCCAAATGCACTGGCTTGGGAAAAGGCTGAAGTTATCCCAAAGGACCTGTGGCCAAAACTGGCTGAACTGGGTTTCGGCGGCTTATACGTGGGCGAGGATCGCGGCGGATCAGGATTGTCTCGCCTTGATGCGACACTGGTGTTTGAAGCACTCAGCATGTCCTGCCCCTCTGTTGCGGCGTTCTTGTCCATTCACAATATGTGCGCTGCCATGATCGACATGTTCGGCTCTGATGCTATGCGCGACAAGTTCCTACCGCCTGCTTTGCGCATGGATCTGGTTTTGTCTTATTGCCTGACCGAACCGGGGTCGGGCTCTGACGCGGCAGCGCTGAAAACCCGTGCGGAGCGGACGAACGAAGGGTATGCGCTGACTGGCACGAAGGCGTTTATCTCGGGTGGCGGCTATTCGGACGCCTATATCGTGATGTGTCGGACCGGTGATGCTGGCCCCAAAGGCATCTCGGCCGTCATCGTCGAAGACAAAACCGACGGTCTGTCCTTTGGCGGACTGGAAGACAAGATGGGCTGGCGTGCCCAGCCGACCCGACAAGTGCAATTAGACAATTGCAACATTTCTGCGGCTAATTTGCTGGGTGAAGAGGGCAAAGGTTTCCATTATGCGATGGCGGGCCTGAATGGGGGCCGTTTGAACATCGCAGCCTGTTCGCTGGGGGCAGCACAAGCCGCCCTGACACAAACCATAGCTTACATGTCCGAGCGCAAAGCATTCGGGAAGTCGATTGACCAATTTCAAGCCCTGCAATTCAGGCTGGCCGATATGGAAATTGAGCTGCAAGCCGCTCGCGTGTTCCTGCGCCAAGCAGCATGGAAGCTTGACGCTGGTGCGCCGGACGCAGCCACGCATTGTGCCATGGTCAAAAAGTTCGTGACAGAGGCCGGCAGCCGGATCGTCAACCAGTGTCTGCAACTGCATGGCGGTTATGGGTATCTGGCTGACTACGGCATTGAAAAGCTGGTGCGTGATCTGCGCGTGCACGAAATTCTTGAGGGCACGAATGAGATCATGCGGATGATCGTTAGCCGCGAGATGATTTCTAATGCTTCGGATTGATGCATTGATGTCGCTTGAACGGTAAGGTTCGCGACTTCCATCGGCGCAGACAAGCGCGCCCCGCGCGACCGACAGCGGACACGATGACGCCTCCGCAGATAACTGAGAAGGCGTCGTCATTTGTAAGGGGAGGGGGCCTAGCTCGCGACCGTTGCAAGGTTGCGGATTTTTGCGACCAACCGGTCGACCGCATCAGGCTTAGGATGGCTGGCACCTGAGAAATAGGTGATGCGCGCAGGACGGATGCCCACAAAGCCGAAAATCTGATCGCGCAGTTGGCGCAACATCGCATTACGATAGATCCATTGCAGGAACCATCCGGGGGTGTCAGCCGTCACGATCATACGGCCACTTCTGCCCGACATCATGGGTTTCGGCGCGCCTTTCCAATCCGTATTGCGGGTGTCAAAAAACCGACCCGGCAGGAAAGCGCGATCGATAAGACCCTTGAGCTTGGCCGGAGGGCCGCCCCACCACATTGGTGTCGTCAATACAACATGCTCGCTCCACTCGATATCATCGGCAACACCTTCCAGCGCGGGTTCAAGTGGTTTCCATTCCTTGTAGCCACCGAACCCATAGTCGGGATCAAAATTAAGCTCGTTCAGATGAGTGATCCGAACGTCGTGGCCCGCAGTGCGCGCGGCGTCGGCATAGGCTTCTGCCAAAGTGCGGTTGAGCGATGATTCAGCCGGATGGCCGTTGATAATGAAAATGCGTCGTTGTGTCATGAAATGCTCCATAATTGACCATGGTCATGTTTATGACTTTAAAAATGACCATGGTCAATATGAAATTTGACTACGGTCAATTTACTTATGATTGAAGCGCCTTCTGGATATAAGAGACGTGACCCAATCGGGAATTCACGCCCAGAGGGGGGTCTCTTTGCCGGGGTCGAGCCATACAATCCGATCCGATTGTCCTGCTTGATCAAAGGCGCTCTCCACGTCCGCGCGGCTTTGCGACAAGTGAGACCAGCCATCAAAATGCAATGGCACAATCTGAGCAGAGCCAAACAGTTTGGCGCATTCTACCCCCTCAAGTGCGGTCATGCTGTAACAGGTTGACCCGGTCGCAGAAAATTGCCCCGCTCCAAGGTTCATCATCACGGTGCCGACCGAGAATTTTTGCGCGACGGACTGCACACCATGATACATGCGTGTATCGCCCGTCAGGTAAACCGCCCCCTTTTCAAATCCGGCCCACTCCAGCAAGAAACCGATGATCGGTCCTGCAAGCAACGGTGCTATTATGGGTGGCCCGTGCCGGGCAGGTGTCGCCGTAATTTTCAGCGATGAGCCGTCTTTCAAAGTGACGGTGTGGCTATCCCACGGTTTCAGCCCGACGGCATTGACATCGTGTCTGGAACTCAGGCGTGCGGCCCCGGTGACAGTTGTCAATGTTGTTCCGATGGATTTGAGCAACTCTCGACCTGTTCGGTCCAGATTGTCTTTGTGATGATCGTGACTGACCAAAGCGTAGTCAATTCCAGTCAGCTCCGCTGGATCTACGGCTGGCCCTGCTTCATTCACATACCTGACGACGCCAGATTTCCCAAGTGTGTACGCAGACCCTTTTGGGTCCAGAACCGGGTCTGTCAGAAAGCGGGTCCCGCCGATTTCCATCAGGACGGTCGCCATGCCTATGAAGGTAATTTTCATGTTATCTCCTATTCTGTTCCCTCAGATATCGATGGCCGCAGGTCATTTCGACTGGCGAATCTGACAATTTTATTGCAATATTGGCCAAATGAGCTTGCAGAAAACAGATGTGATCCGGGTCACGACCATTGGCATGAACGGATGCGTCGCATCTGCGATCACTGGCCCCACTGACCTATTTGCGGCTGCCAATGAGGTGCGCGCCTCCGCGCCCACCACGCTGCGGGAAAATTTGCCCCAATTCGGATGGCGCCTTGCGGGATCCCAAAAAGTAACGAGCCAGTCCGGCGTCGTGTTCGAGCCTTCCATACCCTTATCGCGATTGGCAGAGAGCGATGTGATCATTGTTCCCGGATTTGGAACCTACAATCCCGAAAGCCGTCGTCAGGTTATTGCTGACAACGCAAATATCATTGCAGCTTTGGCAAGCCTGCGTGGCTCAAGATCGACGATAATAGGACTGTGTACTGGTACTCTTTTGCTAGCGGAGGCGGGATTGTTAGATGGCCGGAGCGCAACAACGTCTTGGTGGAACGCTGTTGAATTTCGCAAGTCCTACCCATCTGTTGATCTGAACCAATCACAAATGCTCGTTCATGATGATACCTTGATCACAGCGGGGGCAGGGGCTGCGTACTTTGATGCGGTGCTATATTTCTTGGGAAAACAAGGTGGTTCATGGCTGGCTGAGACCGTCGCAAATTACTTTGTCCTTGATCAAAACCGGAGGTCACAATCCGATTATATTCTACCGGTTCATATAGCGTCCACGGATGCGGTCATCGCCAGAGCAGATCGATGGTTGAGGGAGCGTTTTAGAGAGGAAGGCCCAATACCGTTGTTGGCCCAGCATCTTGGTATGAGTAATAGATCCCTGCATCGGTATTTCGTTCAAACCGTGGGGATGTCGCCGCAACGCTATGCCTTGACCCAGCGCATGCAGTATGCGCGAAAGCTGATTGAGCGCGGTCATCTCAGTGTCGAAACGGTCGCGCTTCAATCAGGGTATAATGACCCGAACTCGTTTCGCCGGGCGTTCAAAGCATTTTTCGGCTTGAACACCTCGGCCTACAAGCGGCGAGATCGGGTCTAAGTAGAGACAGAGCTGTGGTTTTGACGCGAGGGTCAATCATGCCATCTGTTTGCGTGCGTTCCATAATCGGCTGATCGACATCAGGTGAAACCCCAGAAAGATAGGCACAAAATAGGCGGGAAAGAGCGCGAGTGGATAGTCGTTGATGATATTGGGCGCGTCATGTGAAAGGACCTGAAACATGCCCTCTGACGTTATGATCCCAAGCGAAACGGCCAACACGATATCGCCCATTCCAATTAGATTGGCGCGAACCAAAAGGCGCCGCGCGTTCGGAGCACCAGCGGCCAAAGCCCGGCTTGCCTGATACCCCGCCACGCCCGCCCAGATATCGCCAAGCCCTGCGGGAATGGCAAACTCCGGTGGAATGCGACCTGCGAGCCAGCCAATCAGGAACACGCCACCCATAATCCGAGGGATTTGAAAGGCTGCAATCGCGCTAAGCGGCGTGGCAAGCGTGATCTGCCGCCCGATCGGTGTGAGCCAAGCCAATGCCCAGACCAAAAGCATGCCACCAAAAAGGAACGCCAGGACCAAGGGTGCCTCTTGCAAGCTAGCAGGGACGCGGAACATGCCCTCCTGCGACAGCTCCATTGCGGCGGCATACCAAAGGCCGAAAACAGTGCCTGCGAGGACAACAACGAGGGTGACCTTTGGCATCGACAGCTTGGCGTTCGCGGCGCCAACCATCATTATTCCCACTGCCAAAACCGGCAAAATGATTGCGAAGCTGTGGACATAGGCTTCCATAAATTCTGACATTTCATGCTACTTTTTTGGAGCGACAAAGCGGGGCCTTGTCGCGGTGTGTTGTTGATAATTGTTCAAGACCAACCGCCAGCGGAATGTAAGTGGCTGGCGGTTGGAACCTGGCTTATTGATGGTGGGTCAGGTGGCCGTTAGGGTGCCGACCGCTGGAGTCTCTGCACGCATTGCGCCGAGCGATTTTTCTGGGGTGATCGCCTCGACGGTGCCCGCGGAAACGTCATAAAGAACCGCCGACACGACGATAGTGTCGGGCACTTCCGGCGCGGCGACAAGCCGGCCAATGTCACCAAGCAAATCGGTGGCTTGGTCAGTGATCGCGTATTCCGACACGTCGATGCCCAGCTTTTTCTTTACCATCGCTTGCAGGTCGGGATTTGCCAGGCGCTGTGCCCCACAATTTGTGTGCTGCATCAAAACGACATTGAACCCGTTTTCACGGCCCTCTGAAGCGGCATCGACAAGCACCGCCAGAACGGCAATTTCCTCGATCACAGCACGCGTGACGCGACCACCGTTGTTTCGGATGACGACAGCCTCACCAAGGTCGAGGCCAAAAATATGGGCCGGGTCCACGCGCGCATCAGCGCATGTCAGAATGACAGTACGCAGTTTCGGCAGGATTTGCAGGTCGCCTTGGTCGAAATCAGAAGCAAATGTTTCGTTGCGCGCAAGAAGGTCGGATTGAATGGCCATAGGTTTTCTCATTTCCTTGGGAAGTTTAGTTTAAGCAACACGCACCGGCATTGTCTTGTTCATCTGTGGGGTGTGGGTGTCACGCCACTCGGGATCGTCTTGTGAAAAGGACGCAGAGGAATGACGGACAAAGTTGAGTTTGTCCTGAGCACGCTGGAGATCAAACGGGCGGGTTGCCAGAATTTTGAAGAAACGCGCCATTGCGCCAAGGCTGCGGCCTGTGCTGCGGGATAGCTCGGGGCGCATAGCGGATGTTCTGTGCACAATGCTTTCAAAACTTTCAGGCTCGCGTCCACCGACACGGGCGACGTGGTCAGTCGGGGCATTCACGGCAAAAGTCCCGCGGCGATATTCGTCTGCATAGAGGGCCAGTTGCGTCACAGCAGCGACCGAGTAGTTAGATGGCGGCAGCGCCTTGAGCGCCTTGACCATCATGCGCTCGGAGATATCCATGTAACGCACACGCCGGCCAAGCGCGCGGCCCATAGCCTCTGTGATTTCATTGGGTGAAAGTAACTCTGGTCCGGTTGGCCGATATGTCTGGCCGGCATGTGATCCGGGGTCGATCAGGGCGCCAACCGCGACACTTGCGATGTCCTCGTTCGAGGGTGGCGCGTTCTTCTTTACGTCGCCATCGCCAAGCGGCATTGTGAAGACACCAAGATGGGCCACCATATCAAGCACCATCAGATAGTTGTCAGCAAACCATCCGGGAATGACGGTGGTCACCGACATCTCAGGGCGCATGCCAATGAGACTATCACTCAGGTAGACCTCTCGCGTGAAAAGCGATGGATGGTTGGCGCTTGAAAGCCATTGACCCAACGTGACGACATGTTCAATCCGCGCTTCATAGGCCGCGACCGTGAAAACCGCGTTGAAATGTAGCCCGTTCGGTGCTGTTGGCGCGCATTGATAGGCGCGCTGAACGCCTTTCATGGCTTCGCGCATATCGATCAACGAGTATTGGTCGCCCACGAAGACTTCGGCTCCGGCCTTTTCAAGCGTCTTTGAGCGATCATCGATGCGGCGCACGAATGCCCGTACCGGAAAGCCCTTCTTGCGGAGTTGTAGCGCGGCCTGCAAGCCGGTCTTTCCGCTAGCACTCGTCACGAGGATTTTGGGTAGGGTGGACAAAGGGATCTCCTTTAGATGATATATGAAATCTTATTTAATAGATGATAGCCCTCATCTTTATTGTCAACCCCTCCAAAAGATCGACAACCGCCACGGCCTGCTGAACGCAGAAAAACCCACGGGTCACATTTGGTTTTTTGGGAATGCCGCAAGGTTAAAAAGCAAAGGGGTGCCTAAATCGCGGACAAGAGGCCGCAGAGCTGCGGAAACATCAATCACGCGACTTCCGGCCCTGCGCTTAGCGGGCAGGTAGCGTTCCGCGTTCGTTGGTCTGGGCCTCGAAACTATTTGACGTGTCCCGTCGCAAACTGCCTGGAGAAACGGAAAAGTGCCGTTTGAAGGCGCGGCAAAACGCGGCTTCGGATTGGTAGCCAAGATCAAGAGCGATGGTCGATAAGGGGGCAGACTTCTCGACGATACGCGCGCGCGCTAGATTCATCCGCCAGTGTGTAACATAGGCCATTGGAGCAGAGCCGACCATTGCAGAGAACCGAGCGACGAAGGCTGACCGCGACATACCAACCGCGCGTGCCAGGCCCTCAAGTGACCATTTTGCGCCCGGGTCTTTGTGGATCATCGACAACGCCCCGCCGATTTGTGGATCGCGCAGGGCGGCCAGCCAGCCACTCTCTGCCTCGGGGGCGGAATCGAGCCAAGCACGCAGGGCCTGGATGACAACGACATCTGCCAATCGTGTAATGACGGTCTCGCCACCTGGCCGCAATTGGGATGCTTCTCTGGCAATGAAGCGCAGCGTGCTTTGCAACCAGCTGCTCGACTCTTCTTCCCAACTGTCGATCCGGATGACATTTGGCAAATGCCTGATTAGGTGCTGTGCCGCAACGTGATCGAAACGGATGCATCCATACATCGTACGTGTGACCTCACCACCACCACCATGACGCATGACCTCAAACCGCTCAGAGACTTTTTCGACGGGGATGTCGAAAAGGGGCAGGGGAGGTAATTCCGGATCGCTGCACACCCGATGTGGCGTAGGGTGCGGGATCAACGCGAGGCTACCTTGCTCTAATCGTATCGGTTGTTGCCCGTCCAGAACCAGCCAGCAACGTCCGGACGTAACTACAATAAAACTCAGCAGCCTATCCAGCGGGGGCACAGAGATGCTCCAAGGCGATGTCAATTCGCCGCGACTGTAGAAGGTACCTTCTAACCGTAAGAGGTGCAGGCTGGCGCCCAGCGGATCGGTATCGAAAGATGCGTTTGGGGTAGGTTGGTCCATAGGTCTTTATACAAACCCCAGAACACGGCGTCCATATGTTTGGACGTTCGGTATATTAAATAAGGACCCTTGGTCATAGTTCGTCCAGCTTTGCGCCCTTATTTGTCGATCACTGAAACATTCACCAAAGGACGACCTTAATGACAAATTCCCCTTTTCTCGTGATTGGCGCAACGGGCAAGACCGGTTCTCGCGTTTCTGATCTGCTGGAGGCGACCGGCCATTCCGTGCGCCGCGGATCACGCCAGTCGCCAACGCCATTCGACTGGGAAGATTCATCAGGCTGGGCTGCTACGATGGCTGGGGTATCGGCTATCTATGTTACATACTATCCCGACCTCGCCTATCCTGAGGCACCAGAGAAAATCCAGTTGCTGACTGAAACAGCGAAGGCTGCGGGTGTTGAACGCGTCGTGTTGCTTGCTGGCCGGGGCGAGCCGCGGGCGGAAGCCTGCGAAGATATCGTGCGCAACTCGGGTCTTGGCTACACACTCATCCGCGCGGCGTGGTTTGCGCAGAACTTCTCAGAAGGATTTCTGTACGATTCTGCTATGGACGGATTCCTTGCCTTGCCTGCGGGCGATGTCGCCGAACCCTTCGTCGATCTGGATGATGTTGCCGAAGTTGTGGTGGCAGCACTTACCGATCCTGCTCATGCTGGCCAAGTTTACGATCTAACAGGTCCGCGACTTCTGACTTTCACCGAAGTCGCCGCAGAACTAGGCGCAGCGATGGGCCGTCCGTTGGTCTATCAGCCGATCACTTCGGAACAGTTTCATGAAGGTCTGACCGCGCTTGGTGATCCGGTCTTGGCGGATGTCTTTACCGAGGTTTGCCGACAGATTTTTGATGGTCGCAACGCAAAGCTTGGAGGCGCTATCGAGAGTGTCCTTGGCCGCCCGGCGCGCGACTTTGCGGATTACTGTGCGCAGGCAGCGGCCGCCGGCGCGTGGGAAAAAGTGGCTTAACGCCTTTTTTAGAGGATTTAGTGGAGCCCGCCACAAAGGTGGGCTCCCCTTTTGGGCCGGATCAATCGCGGGAACCTGGCTCATTTCATAACATGGCCACCACTCGCTCTGAGTATCATTGCGGAGGGCCTCTTGGTTTTCTGCGACCACCGAATGTTGGAATTCGGTGAGGGTTATCGTCATCACGCGTTTGATATTTGACCGTGGTCATTTGACTTGCGATAACGTGGACATGACGAAAGTGATTCAAAAACGCACACTTGAGACGCGCGCACGGCTGATTGCCGCCGCAGAAAGCATCATCGCCGAGGCCGGGTTTGAAGCGTTGCGCGTTGAAGAGGTCGTATCGCGTGCAGGCACCGCAAAGGGGACGTTCTTTGCGCATTTCCGCGACAAGGATTCAATGATGGTGCGGGTGGTTGGCGCCCGGATCGACGCGTTTTTGGACGACATGGAAAAGGGGCCTGCACCGCGCACTGTGGAGGAGATTGTTACCGCGCTGATGCCACTTTGCACCTTCATGGCCAGCGAACGCTACGTCTTTGACCTGATCCTCCGCCATTCCGGGGCCGCCGCCATAGAAGAGATCGGCGAGATCGCGGTGACCTTTGGGCGACAACAAGAGATTTTTGAACGCTGGCTGACCGCAGGCGCATTTCGCAAGGATGTGCCTGTCAGCATTCTGGCCGAAGGAATGCAGGCTTTTTGTATTCAGACAATCGCGCTGCGCTTTTGCGCGTTGCATGTCGAACTCGCCACCGATGATCAGCTCCAAAAGTATTTCGCAGCGTGGCTGGCCGCACCAGGAGATGGTCCCTGAGCTTTGCTGGCTTTGCGCGCAGATGACCGCAGCACGCCATATCTAAGAAACATTCTTCGGCAAGTTGTCCAAGACACCCGCTTGTTTGAAGTCACGCCATAGGGCGCCCCCAATCAAGGGGCGGCTACACAAAAGGAGATTGATAAAATGAGTTCAAAGATTACTGGCAGCTGCCTGTGCGGGGCTGTCGAGTACGCAGTAGAAAACGAATTTGTTTTCATGTTCATGTGCCACTGCGCCCATTGTCGGAAGATTTCAGGCTCGTCCTATGCCTCCAATTTGTTTTCGGACACCAACAGCTTTCTCTGGACCAAGGGCGAGGACAACGTCGTCAGATTTGACACTCCTGGACGCGATTTCACCAAAGCCTTCTGCAAAGATTGTGGCAGCGGCGTTCCTTATGCCTCAAAGAGCAGTGACAAGTTCGTCATTCCTGCGGGAAGCTTGAACGCGGAACCTAACTGCTTGAAAACCTACAAGATATTCATGGCTGAGAACACAGGTTGGACGTCAGATTATCCCCAAGCTGAGACCTGCCAGGCGTTTCCGGAATTCTAAATTTAGGTTTCCAAAGACGCAGGCCGAAACGCTTGCGCCGGTCTGACAGGATTCCTGTCATACCGGCGCTATTGATTGGTTTATCGTATACTAGGCGCGTCGGCTTTTTGTGTCCCGCCCCAGTTTAAGGGTTTGGTAACAGGCTCTTAGGACCTTTGCCGGGAGGCAATCCAAATCTGACTTGGACTATTGACCGTAGTCGTAAGCCGCATCGAACCAACGATAGCCTGTGTCTGCCTTCTCCAGATACCCGACACTTGGGAAGGACATGTGGGCGCCAGCGATCAGAAGTTTATCGGTCGTCGCCATGTCCATAACGCGGGCGCGCGTTTTGGCTGCCAATTCGGCTTCAGCGTCAAATGCGATTGTGACAGATGGGTCCGCCAACTGAACTGGTGCAACGTGGATGATGTCGCCCCAGATCAACAACTGTTCGTTGCTATCTTCAAGCATGATGCCCATATGGCCTGGCGTGTGGCCTGGCATTGGCAGGGCAGTAAGCCCCATACCCAAGTCAGCTTCGCCTGTCACTGTCTTGATGCGATCTTCAAAACTGTTCACGACATTGGTTGCCAGCTCAAAGAAAGGTTTGAACCCATCTGGGGCCGCTGCGGCCATGTCTGGATTGGTCCAGAATGCAAGGTCGTCTTGCGATACGATCAGCTCGGCATTGGAAAAGATGTTCTGACCCTCAGGCAATACGCCACCAACGTGATCAGGATGCAGGTGCGTGGCGATCAGGTGGGTGATGCTGGCTGGATCAATGCCCAAGGCCGGCAGAGATACGCTCAGATTTCCCAAGGTTGGGCCCATGGCGATGCCGGAGCCCGCGTCAATGAGAATGCGTTTGTCCCCCGTTTCAACCAAAAATGCATTAACGCCGGTCAAATGGCTTTCTGGATTCAAATGAGCAGCCTCAAGTCGATCTTTGTAGGTATCGGCATCAACACCACTCAGTAACTCGGGTCCGAGCGGAATATACCCGTCAGAAATTGCCGTCACTTTTGCAGCGCCCACGGTACGGCTTTGGGCGGCGATGGTTGGCGTGGTTGAATGCTCGTCAGCTGATGCTGGAATTCCTGTTGTTGTGGCAGCGATGGTGGCCAAAGTGGAGGTGGATAAGAAATCTCTGCGGTTCATTTGGGTTTCCTTCCGCGAAGTTTAGAGAGATGAGATTGATCATCTCAGTGCTGATACTGGAAGCCCTCAGAGTTTGAAGTGGCTCTGAAAGACTTGCCCCCTCCCATTCGGACGTGAGGGGGCATGCGTTTCGTAAGTCATTGATAACAATAATTCATATGTGATTTTGCATCATTCATATGTAGCTATGCATCTTCGAACGCCAATTCTTTGCCATCGAGCATCGCATTGGCGATCAAGCTGCCGCGGTCTGCGAAATAGGTTATGAATTCATCGGAAAACGCAGGGCTGACGGATGTTTTGACAGCGTCTAAAGCCATCAATCGCTTGGCCCAAGCCAAAATCTGAGGCGCGTCACTCAGTTGAACTTCCAGGGCTGCCAAAACGTCGGGCACCACGTAAAGCCGCATGAAGACGGGGGTTATGGCCGCGTCAAGCAATGTCATATCCGTCGCTGTTGCGCGGGCAGATGCGATATTGGCAAATTGCATCAAGCCTTTTGCCAAAGCGGAAAGGTCCTTTCTGGAGCTATCAGTATCCGGCGCAATCATCATACGAAACTGGCTCATGATCAGACCATCGCTTAGGCTGATCCAGGCCCGATCCTTGGCACGCGCAAGCGGCGTGTCTGGTAGGATCGAGCCTGGTGTGACTTCATCCAGAAATTCATTGATCACAGCTGATTCAAAGAGTGTTTCATCCCCCATGAAAAGCGCCGGAACTTTCCCCGTAGGGACGCGTTTGAGGAACCATTCGGGCTTTTTTTCAAGATCGATATATTCAATCTCGTAGGGAATTGCTTTGGTGTTCAGCAGGATACGTGATCGTTGTACAAACGGGCAGATTGCAAAACTGATCAGTTTGAATTCCGGGATATCAGTCATTCTTTGTTCCTTAAATCAGGCGGTGGCCGCCATCGATGACAAGGGAGATCCCGTCAACGAAGGTATTGTCGATTAGGAAGGCTACTGCTTTTGCGACGTCATCGGATGTACCGACACGACCGACCGGCAGCACACTGGCAAAGCCGTTCAGAGCTTCAGCTCCGGCTTCTTCGCCCATCAAACCGGACCAAATCGGGGTTTCGATGATGCCGGGAACGATTGTGTTCACGCGCAGTGGCGCAAGTTCAAGGCCCCATACCCGTGCTGACGCTTCCGTCGCAGCGCCTGCCGCCGCAAAGACTGTAGCGCCGGGCAACGGCTTTTGCGTCACAGTTCCAGAGAACAGTGTAATCGAGCCAGTAGAGGACATTTGCTTGATCGCGTGATGTACTGTGGCCATCTGGCCCCACTGCTTCGACTCGACGAGCGCACGCGCGGCGTCAAAGTCCATTTCCGCAATCGGTGCAAACATCGAAGTCGCTGCCGGTGTGACGAGGTGGTCGAACTTGCCGACTTTTTCGAAGAACGCAGCAATTGAGTCCATATCCAGAACATCCAGAACATAGCCGGACGCATTTCCTGGCAATTCAGCCAAAGCTGCGTCAAGTTTCTCTTGCGTGCGTGCGGACACAATTACTTCGGCGCCAGCGTTCAGAAGGCGCTCGGCGGTTGCGCGGCCAATGCCACCGGTGATCCCTGTGATGACGACGCGCTGACCTGCAAATTCCATAGTCATTTCGTATTTCCTTTTCTCGATAGCTGTCCCTTTGACAGCTTCGTTTCAGTCAAGTACGACCTATGGAAGTTTCCGCAATGGAATATAAGGAATAGTAAGAATGCCCAATAGGAATATATCGGCGCTGCCACTTCTGGCGACTTTCCAAGCGTTGATGGACCATGGCGGTGTGTCCGAGGCTGCGCGCGCGCTGGGTGTCACCCAGTCTGCCCTGAGCAAGCAGCTCGCAAAACTCCGCCACGCGTATGACGACGAACTTTTCGTCCGGACACCCGATGGCATGCGACCAACGCCACATGCGACATGGATGAGTGGGCG